>Ga0209123_1000467_pt1 | contig 52149 bp, 44 predicted proteins | sample BarGraIncu00431A_FD_184500 | JGI IMG/M metagenome (GOLD analysis project Ga0209123, IMG submission 184500) | Arctic peat soil microbial communities from Barrow, Alaska, USA - Barrow Graham LP Incubations 004-31A (SPAdes) (version 2) | ecosystem: Environmental > Terrestrial > Soil > Wetlands >... | reverse complement strand
TGATGCCCTGGATAATAGCACTGTTCAGTCTTTATTTTCTCTGGTCGGCATATCGGTTGGTGCAACTCAGCCAAGATTCCCTGGCGAGGCTGACAGAAAGTGCCTGGGCTGGCATCGCGGTCGTGGTTATTCACCAGGTGATGGCATTTTTCAACTGGGCAAGGGTCTCGTCAAGCACAACGTCCCTGTCCTATTATGCCGTCGGTGTTCTAAGCTCTCTCTTCATGATCGCTTTGCTGGGAGCCCCTTTTTTCGTGCTCATCCGGTTCCTCAAAACTGACGTGATTCTCCGTGGGTTCAAGAAAGCACAAAGGCCTCAATAGATGACCAGAGAGCCATTAACGCTCCGGCGTCCATCACCGAGGCGATTGCTATGCCCTGCCGGGTGCCTTCCCACATGGCAAAACGGGACGCGGGAGCGTCCCTGGCTGCATTCCCACGCAGGAGCGTGGGAACGATAATCGTAATTTCAGCACTCTAGCAGGATGAACTGAACAGTTACAATTTGTATCCGGTATCAATCTAAACCATTGAAAGCGAGGAAAATGTCAATGCACTTGAAAGGAAGGAATATGTTTGTGACACGCGGTAAGAAGTCCCTAGCACCGGTCATCTTGGTAACCATCGCACTCGCCCTGTCTGCCTGTTCCGGGGTAAAGCCATCTCTGACAGCCGCCCGCCCTGGTGACTTGGCCTTTCGCACCGGGATGAAACAGGAGATTTCCAGTATCAACGTCCCGATTGAAGCATCGGCGGACGACATCGGCAAGGCCTTGAACCGGACGCTCGGCAAACAACTGTACCAGGGCTCGACCAAGACCAAGGGACTCAACGTCACGGTACTTCGTAACGGCACGATTGCCGTGAGCGCCGCCGACAATTACATTTATTTCACCGTGCCGGTTTCCCTCTCCCTCAGTTACGGGATGTTCGGCACGCCCCCCGTCGCCGTAAAGCTGAAATTCAAGGCGAGCGCCAGGATCACCCCCGACTGGAAGCTGGCTACCGAGATCTACTATCTGGGGCTGAGCGACCTCTTTAGCGAAGAAATCGGGATCGGCCCGATCTCCCTTAAACCGCGCAGTATCGTGGAGGGGATCACCCAGCCGCTGCAGCAGGTGCTTTCCAACCTGGTCGCCAAGAACATCAACGAGGTCTTCCCGCTGAAGAGCCAGGTTGCCACCGTGTGGAACGCGGCCCAGAAACCTGTCCTGGTTGACAAAGGTTACAACGCCTGGCTTAAGCTGACCCCGCGGGAAGTGACGTTCTTCCCGCTGCAGGCGCAGAACAACAGGGTCACCTTGAGCGTGGGGATCACCTCGTTCGCCGAAATGGTGATTGGTCCGGAACCGGCAGCCCGCCCTCTGATTCCCCTCCCCCCCCTGAAACTGGTCAACACCCTGGACCGCAGTTTCCGCGTCGCACTTAATGCCGATCTTTTCTACCAGGACATCGTCAACATTGCCTCCCCGATGCTGTTAAACAAGGAATTTAGCTCAGACGGGAAAACCATCGTGCTGAAAAGTCTTGAGCTTTATGGTAACGGCGACAAGTTCGTGATCCGGGTGGAGACGCAAGGGGCGCTGGACGGTATTTTCTACCTGACGGGCAAGCCACACTTCGACCAAAAAACCAATATCTTTTCCGTGGAAGACGTGGACTTCGACATGCAGAGTCAGAGCCTGTTGCTGCAGTCAGCCGACTGGTTTCTGCACGGCACCATCAAGGGCAAGATCCAGGAGAAGCTCAATATGGACCTGACCCAGAGACTGGAGCAGTCTCGCGAGATGGCAGGAAAAGCAATCGCGCAGCGCCAGTTGGTGGACCATGTCCTTTTAAAAGGGAGCATCAAAAATCTTAAGTTCAGCGATGTGCTGGTGCAAAAGGACAAGATTTCCATCCAGGTTTATACGGAGGGGGAGTCGGCGGTTGTTTTTCAGTGAGGGTTAAAGGACTTGAAGGACTAAAAGGACTAAAAGGACGTGAAGGACTTGAAGGACTTGAAGGACTTGAAGGGCAGCAGTATCCGTTAGGGGCTTTGCAATCGGAAAAAAGCTCGTGAACCGGTAGTTGTAACGTAGGGGCGAATCTTGTATTCGCCCGCTTTTGAGTTGTGGCGCAGCTGGCGACGAAAGCTGGGCGAACACGAGGTTCGCCCCTACGAAATTAGTGCCCAGTTGCCGGCCTGCATCGTTGTGCAAGGAGTAAACCGGAAACTACTGCCTTCAAGGGAGACAACTGGGGGATGGGGGTGACCCGGCGCTCAAGGGGCGAGAGCGAGCAGCTTTTCCACGGCAGCTACCACCTCTGCCACGGTAATCTCCGACAGGCAGCGCGCCTTTATCGGACAAGGCGGGGTGGTGCCGAAGCGGGTGCAGGGCGAGCAAGGGAGATGCTTGTTCAGGACGATGTGCCCCTCCCCTTTGGGACCCCACTTCGCCTCAATCCCGGGACCAAAGAGCGACACCGTGGGAATCCCGAGCCCCACCGCGAGATGCAGCACGCCGGAGTCGCCCGAAAGAAGTAGCGCGCTTTGCGCGATGACGGCGGCGCTCTCGGCTAGTGTCGTTTTTCCTGCCAGATTCAGCCCACCCACTCCCCCAAGGACCACCCCGGCTTCGGCCGCGTCGCACTCGCCTCCCACGACCACCACGGGAATCCCCTCCTCGGCAAGCCGTCCGGCAACCCCGCGAAAGCGCTCCGCGCCCCAACGCCGGTCGGCGATGCTTGCGCCTGGAAAGAGCGCCACGAAAGGCTTGCCGTCCAGGGACGTCAACAGTTCGCCGGCGCGCTGCGCCGCCGCACCGGGCAAAGTCAGAAATGGCCCGGGCTTCAGCGCGGCGCTCTCGACCCCAAGCGGCGCCAGCAGGTGAAAGAAACTCTCGACTTCGTAATCTTCGTGGCGATAGGAAACAGGGTAGCTGAAAAGTCGGCGTCGGGAATTGCTGGCAAATCCCATGGAAACCGGCGCACCGATGAGACGCGCCACTACGGCAGAAAGCCGGTGCCACTGCTCGGTATCGATGACGGCGTCGTACCCTCCGCGTGCTGCCGAAACCAGGTCGCAGACCTTTTCGTAGAGTAGCACCCGGTCTACTGCCGGGCAAAGGGAGAAGGCGGCGGCGTTTCTCCTTTCAGCCAGTAAGGTGATCTTTGCTGAAGGGAACCTGTCCTTCAGGGCGAGGAGTGCCGGGATCAAGAGCACCGCATCCCCCATGCCGCCAGGACGGATAACCAGGATGCGCCGGGGTTCGGCGAGCGTACCGCGCGCGGGCGCAGGAAGCACGGCAGTCGCTATGCCCCCCACCATCCGGTCTATCAGTTTCAGTGCGAAAACCCTCAAAAGTTCTCCTTGCCGTAACTATTCAGCACCCTGAGTTCAGCATAGTTCCCACGCTCCTGCGTGGGAATGCGACTCGCCGGACGCTCCGGCGTTCATCACCGAGGCGACCCCGATCCCCTGCCGGGTCCCTTCCTAACGGGACGCGGGAGCGTCCCTGGCTGCATTCCCACGCAGGAGCGTGGGAACGATAACCGTAAAGTCGGCACCCTGGCAGGATGAACTGAATAGCACCCGACCCCGCCTGCTGACGGTGTTTTGTCAGCGAAAAAGTACTATCTCCGGCAGCGAAGGGCGACCGCCGGTCGCCCACGTGTAGGTCCTCCGAAGGGTCCGTAGGGGCGACCCGCGGTCGCTCTGGACTTTCTCAGAAGTTACTCCTTGCCAATACAGAAAACATCACGGCCCGTTCCCGTTGAAGGTCGGCTCTGTCCCGCGGCCGAGCACGCGGTTCACCGCCTCCACCCCCTGCATGAAGGAGTGGTCCATGTTGCCCACCTCGTATTTCCAGGCGCCGAAGCGTCCGCGGGAGTAAATCCCCTTTACCTCCAGCCAGGGGTGGATGGCGTCAAGCGCCCGGTCGCGCCCGAGGGTCGGCACCGGGTAGGAGTACGGGATGTCGATCAGGTAGCGGCTCACGATCCGCTCGCGCTCGGCTTCCGAGAGCATGCCGGAGTTCACCAGCCCCTGCACCGTCGCCTCCACGATGCTGCTTTTTTCCTCGGCCTTAGTCGGCGAATACGTGGTCTCGCACATGAGCGCGCTGTAGCGCCCGACATCACCTTCCGGGACGTTATTTGCCGCGTAGTTATGGAAGTTGGTCACCCGGTAAAACGGTGAGGTTGCCTCCGGGAAATACATCCAGCATTTGGAGTCCCGGCGCGCGGCCTTTATGCCGAGACCAACGATCAGGCCGCTGTTATGCACCAGGTCGAGGGCTGCGCCCCGCACCTGTTCCGGCACCCCCGTCAAGGCTTCGACCACAAGGTCGAGCGGCGAGGTATTGATGAGGATGTCGTAGCGCTCGATCCGGCCATTGGCAAAGCGCACCTCGCGCGCCTCGGGGTCGATGGACACCATCTCGTGGTCCAGGTGAATCCGGTCGGCAAGAGGCCGGGCGATCCCCCGGTAGATGGCGCCGGTCCCCCCGGACTTGGGGAACTTGAAGGTGCTGTTGGGCCCCCAGGAAAGGTCGTCGAGCCCCTGCGCCACGTTACGCTCGATGCGCGCTAGGTCCACCACGCTCACCCGCTCGGCGATCCACTCCTTGCTCATGGAACATAGCGGCACGCCCCAGACCTTGGCATTGTAGGGCTCCATGAAAAACTTTACGATGCCGGCCCCAAAAACGGTGTCCATCCACTGCCGGAAATTGGCGGCCTGCTCCGGCGAGCCGGAAAGAGCACGCAGCCCCTCGACGCAGTCCTTGAGCGCGGCGTCCGGGAGAAAGCGGACGTTATTCTGGAACGGGTACGGCACCCAGGTTTGCAGGATGCGGACCCAGCTCTCGCGCTGGTGCTCGTGGTAGGCGTCGCCCAGCGCCCCCGCCACAGCGGCGTCAAAATAGTCGTAGTGGGAGAAGAGCACGTGGCCGCCGACGTCCCAGGTGAAGCCGGCCGGGTCAAGAAAGGAGGTCGAAAGTCCGCCGACGCAGGGCGCCTTCTCGAAAAGCTGCCAATCGGCGAGGCCGAGTTCTTGGAGACGATGGGCGGCGCCCAGACCGCAGGGGCCGGCGCCGAGAATGACGATCTTTGGGTTCATGTCAAAGGATCCTGAAGTAGCCGATAGCGTCGTTTCAGCAGCCCATGAGGCTGAGCGGATTGCGGTCGCCACGGCCCGGCCCCGTGCAGGCCACGCCAGATCCCCGCGTAGAAGGACAGAGACTTAACTTGATTCACGTAAGGTTTCTCCTTTGATAACAGCACAAAACCTGGGCAAAGAAGGTAAAGAGGTTTCGACCGCACTTATCCGAACAACCACGTCTTCACCCTTATCAGGCAGAGTACGACACCCAGTGCTGCCCTCGCTGGCAGTAAATCAACCAGCCGGACCAGCCCCCCTATCGCCGTTGAGCCGGCCCTGTGCAGCGCCAGTCTGGAGAGGAAACTCGCCAGCTCTCCGACTCCGGGGGCCGCGGCGCCACTTGCTCCGGCCTGATGGGTTTTCATGCGCCGGGCTGCCAGAGCCCTTTTGAAAAGATAATAAAAAAACAGCAGAAACGGGATATTGAGCCGCGCCAGCGCGCTCTCTCTCCAGGGTATCTCGATGAACCTGCCAAGGAGTTTGCCGGGCCTGGCAAAGTCTGCGATCTCCAGGGAGCCGGTTATCTGCCTGACCTTGTCGGTATCATGGTCCTCGCTGTGGATGACGGCGGCGAACGCGGCGATGGTGCCTCGGTCGGGAAAGCTGATCCGCAGGTTGTGAAAGTGCAGAAACGCCGGGGCCATCTCTTCGGGCCTGGTGCGATGCAACCCGGCAACGGCAAGATAGCAACTGGCAAAGCCCACGATACCCTTCTGGATGGAGCGGATATGACGGTAAGCCTCGCACTCTCTCGGGTCGGTGCGAAAGACCGGCATCGGGACTTGGCCTGCCTCGCAGCGGTAACCGGTGGTGGTGCCATGCCCCGCTCTCAAGGAAAACTCGAAGGCGAGCCGGAAGAAGGTAAGACAGACGCCGTCGACCGTCGGCTTCCTGAAGTCGTGCAACATTCCGGTCTTGCCGGAACTGCTACAGGAGGCGTTGTGGTCTACCCCAAGATAATAGCCATGGACCCCGGGACCGGAGCCGCGCAAGAGCAGGTAGCGTTCCAGGTAATCCTGTATGGAACCATGCCAGCCCACATCGACCAGTGCCACCTGGTCCCAGGAAAAGAACTGCTCTGATTCGAGATAGGCGTCGAGCTTCCCTCGCATCGCTCGTGCGCCGGCCTGGACCAGGGCAGAGAATTCCCGGTCTGCGGCCAGAGTTTTCAGGAGCTTTCGCAGCGCCGCCTTGTCGGCAAGGGCGGGGGAAACCCGGCACTGCCGGCAGATGCGGGCGACATCTGAATCAGTATCGACGCCTAAGCGCTTCAGGACATCCTGAAACTGGATCGAGTAATCCTGGAGCAGGAGATCGATCTCGCGCTCACCGATCTCGCTAAGGGACGCCTTGAAAGCGGTCGACCTGCTCAGACAGAGGTAGTGCCCCTCCGGCAAGCGCCCCCCGAAGTAATCCCTGTTGAAGGTTTCATAAAGACGCTTGAGCAGGTACCCCTCGCGGGCCAGGAAATACACCCCTTTCCCGGGCTCCTCCAGTAGGCGCAGGCAGAACTGGTGCAGGAACAAAACCACGGGCGGACCGATCGTCTGATAACCCCATTGGTACAGCTTCCCCTGGGCCGGATCGTTGCCAATCGGGCGGCAGGACGAGGTCAGAGCGCCGACCAGCTCCCCACCCTTCCAAAGCGCAGAACTCCCGGACATCTGGTTCAAGACCGACTGGCGCGCCTTGCGCGCCAGGTTGGCAGGATCCCGCAGCCATATCGGGTTGACACCCAGAGCCCGCGGCCTGAAGTAATCGCTTAGGAAGTTGTCCCCGATATGCAGACATGCGCCGGGAGATACCCCCTCAAGTTCCAGGACCCTCAGGAACAGCGCGCCGCTTCCTTTGTTGCACCCCTGATCGCAGGAAGCGTAGACCCTGCTGAAGAGCTGAGCCAGATTCGCCTTCTCAAGCAGACCCTCCAGCAAGGGACCCGGGAGGCAGGTATCGGAAACAGCTATGATCCGGTACTCCGCGCCGAGCCTGGCAAGCAGCTCCGCAATTCCCGGCATGGCCGAAATCAGGCTTTGCTCCACTTCGCTCTCCAGCAGGACGAGCCGTTGGGAGGCGCCGGACAACTCGGGGAGCGAGGCGCAAACGCGGTCATACATGCCCGCCAGCGTGTATTCCTCATCCCGTCCCGCCTCCCTTGCCTCGCGGCGCAGTGCCCTCTCCGCCTCGGTGCGGCAGCGCAGCAGTTCCCCTGAAGAGATCCGAAGCGAGAGCCGCTCGACTGCGTGCCGGGCGGCCAACTCCTTCACGGCCTCGGGCGGATCGATCATCCTCACCAGCACGGTGTCGAACAGGTCGAAGGATATGAGCCTGATCCCGGGAGGGGGCTCGTAGTGCTGAAGCTCGGCAACTGAGAGGATCATGATCCGGTGCGCCCCTTGCCCGGCTGCAGCAGCGCGCGATAAAGATCCAGGTACCTCTCGGCCACGCCTGCCAGCGCGTTGTTGCGGCGCATCCAGTCGGCGGAGCTGCGTCCCAGGCGCGCGGCGAGTTCGGGGTCGGCCGCCAGAAGCGCGATCGCCGCTGCAGTCCCCTGCGGGTCGTCGCTGTTCACCAGCACCCCGTTGGAGGCGATCAGGCAGGCGCCGGGCGCGACCCGGGCGTCCAGGTCCTCCGGCGAGATCAGGTCGGCATTGCCGCCGACGGCGCTCACGATGCAGGGAAGTCCGCAGAGCATGGCCTCCATGAGCGCGTTGCTCAACCCCTCGGCCCGGGAGACCAGCACAAAGAGGTCCCCCTCGGGGAGACGGCGCGGAAGATCGTCAACCACTCCTTCCAGGAACACCCGGTCCCCGAGTCCCCTGGCGCGGACCAGGGCTTGGAGCGCCGCCCGCTCCTTCCCTTCGCCATAGATCCTCAGCTCGCATGCCGGCCCCGGCATCAGGTACAGCGCCTCCAGCAGAACCTCGTAGGCCTTCTGAGGGTCAAGTCTGCCGACGCTGACCAGTCTGAGCGGGGTGGCATGCCCGCCGTAGGACTTGGGGCGGTAGCTCCCCGGTTCGATGCCGTTGGGAATCCTCAGGATCCGCTCCGCCTTTATGCCGTCTTGCTCCAACTCCAACTCGATCTCCCGGCTGATGGCCACGAAGCGGTCACACTTCCTGATGACTTTCCAGAACAGACCGCTGATCGGATTGACGATGTTCTCCCTCATGATGCGGATATCGCTGAATTGCCCGCCGCACCCCACCTTTACCAGCACCGGCTTGCCTATCAGCCGGGCCACCAGAGTCGCCACGAAGGCGGCGTGCAGCGCCTGGTGCACGTGGATCACGTCGTAGCGGCGGCGGTTTTTTACCAGGTGCCAGGCCAGGCCGATCTCGAAGGCCGCATGGCGCAGGAAGAAGCCGCGGCACCGGTCGAGCCCGGGCCAGAGGGTCCAGATGCGCCGCACCGGGACGCCCGCCACCCTCTCGTCGGCGGCCCAGGCGCTTTGCCACCTGCCGGTAAGGATCAGCACCTGGTGACCTCGACGCTGGAGCTCGCCGGCCAGACGGCAGGCCTGCTGCTCGGCGCCACCCATGACGGGCAGAAAGTAGTAGATCGGCATCACCACCCTCAGGGCGGCGGCCTGTAGAGACCGGCTCATGATACCTCTTTTTTGGGACCCAAGAGAAACTCCGGCGCCTTGGCAGCGGTCGGGACCCCGCGCCGGAGCGTTCCGGGCCGGCTCAGCGGCGTCGCGCCAGCAGGCTGCGGACGCTACTTGCGAGAAACTTCATCCGGGCCTTCCCCCGGGCGACGGCGCCGGTCGGGGCAAAGCCCGCCTCCAGCGAGGCGAGACCGTCGCGATAGCGGGTGGACTGGGGGCGCCTGCCGCAGATCAGGTAGTCCCAGAGCTCCAGGTGCTTCAGGGCGTAGTCGCGCCAGTTCCAGTCGGCCACCGCATCAATCAGCAGCTTCCGCCCCGCGGCGATCTCCTGGAACACCGAGAAAAGCTCCTGCGGGGTGGTGAACGGGTGCACCAGCCCGCCCGGGGCGTCCAGATGGTACCCCTGCGGCGTGACGATGGTGGGTACGCCGGCTGCCAGGGCGTCTATGAAGCCCATCGATCCCTCATCCAACCCAAGGTAGAGGAAGTAGTCCAGGGTGGGGATCAGGAGCCGGTAGGCCTCGGCATCGAACCCGGGGCGATAGTCCACGCCGAAGCCGCAGCCACGCAGCTCGGCCACGATGTCGTCCCACCCCTCACCCATGATCATGAAGCAAAAGGCCGCGGGATCGATACGCCGGGAAAGCTGCAGCAGCAGTCCCTCCCGCTTCCTGCCGTCGGGGTAGAGACGGGTGGTGATGCCGACCAGCAGCGGCCTGGGGCTGATCAGGCCGTCGTGCGCCGGGTTGATGTAGCAAAGCCGCTCTCCCGGGAGGCCCGCGGCCTGAAGCGAACCCATGGTGTCCGCCGACATGCAGATCCCCACCGCCGCGCCGTCGAGCTGCGTCTTTAGCTTGCGGAACTTCCAGTCGGCGTCGATGTGGGTCACCATGAGGGTGTCGATGGAGCTGCGGGCGCCGTCATAATCGAGGTAGATGATGTGGTGGTTCACGTCGGCCGCGGGGTCCGCAACCCGGGCGATATCGACCTGGACCGAGAGCTTTTTGAGCTCCTGCTCGAGTTTCAGGGCGAACTTACCCAGGATCCAGGTATGCACATCCTCGTAGCAGACGATTCTTACCCTCATGACAGCTCGACCCTTCCGGCAACGCAGACGTTCCAGGTGGCGGTCCCGGGCTCCTGGCCGGTGAGCCATTCACCGCAATAAACCCCCTTCATGCCGTGGCTGGCAAAGAGCGCCTCGATCTCCGGGAGAAACAGGTAGCGCATGCGATGGCTTTCCCGCAGGATATCGACACTTTGGCTCCCCCTGTCGCGCACCTGGACCTCGTAGTTCACCTCGACGCAGTTCTCATTGGGGAAGAGCTTCGGCTCGGCGATCCGGGTGATCTCGACCTGGTCGTCGGCAAGGCGCTTCACCCGCACCACGGGAGGATCGCTCAGTACGGCCGGGCCATACCAGCAATCGAAGAGGAACAGGCCGCCCGGCGCCAGGTGGGCGCGCGCCGTGGCGAAGGCGCGGGCAAGGTCATCATTGGCGCTCATGTAGCTCATCACGTGGAACAGAGAGATGACCACCTCGAAGCTGCGCTCCAGGCGCAGCTCCCGGAGGTCCCCGCAGGAAAAGCTGAGCCGCTCGGCGGCCTCGCCGGGGAGCAGGTCCCTGCGCCGTTGGGCGTCGGACAGCATCTCGGGGCTGCGGTCCACGCCGTGCACCTGGTACCCGGCGCCGGCCAGCAGTCCCGCGTGCCTGCCGGTGCCGCAGCCAAGCTCCAGCAGGGAGCTGGCTCCCGGAGCATGGCTGCGCACCAGGCCGGCCACGAAATCGGCCTCGACCTGGTACTCCTTGTCCCGGTAGAGCAGATCGTAATAACGGGCGTAGCGGCCAAAGACGGTCATGGCAGCACCTCGCGGACGGCGGCGCAGACCCGCTCCTGCTGCTCGGCGCTGAGGGCGAGCCCGCTGGGGAGATAGAAGCCGCGCCGGGCAATGCGTTCGGCCACCGGGTGTGCTATCCCGGCGAAAAGACCGCGTTCGCGCAGCACCGGCTGCTCATGCATGGGCCAGAAAAAGGGACGGGTGCCGATCCCCAGCGCCCCCAGCCGTGCGGTTACTTCAGTGGCGGCGAAGGGAACCGCATCGTCGAGCACCATGCCGAAGACCCAGTTGATGTTCTGGGCGGTCTCGGTCCGGGCCGGCTGGAACTGGGCGGGGATTCCGGCCAGCAGCTCGCGGTAGCGCTCCCCGATGGCACGCTTTTTCAGCACGAACTGGTCCAGCCTCTCCAACTGGGCCACCCCGAGTGCTGCCTGCAGGTTGGTCATCCGGTAGTTCCACCCTAGAGCCTCGTGTACGAACCGGTTGTCGCCCTGGCCGAAACACAGGTTCCTCAGGGAGCGGCAGCGCTCCGCGAGCGCCTCATCGTTCGTCACCACCATCCCCCCCTCTCCCGTCGTCACATGCTTGTTGGGATAGAAGCTGAAACAGCTGGCGCTCCCGAAGCTGCCGCAGGGAAGCCCCCGGTAGCTCAGGCCATGGGCCTGGGCGGCGTCCTCGATGACGGCGAGACCGTGGCGCCGGGCCAGCTCCAGCAGGGGATCCATGTCCACCGGCAGCCCGTAGATATGCACCGGCATGATCGCCCGGGTCCTGGAAGTGATGCACTCCTCGAGGCGACTGACATCCAGGTTCCAGGTGAGCGGATCGCAGTCCACCGTCACCGGAATCGCTCCGCAGCGGACCACGGCCAGGACGCAGGAGATGATGGTGAAGCTCGGGAGGATCACCTCGTCGCCGGGACCGATCCCCGCGGCGGCCAGGGCCACCTCCAGTGCCGCGGTGCCGTTACAGACGGCGATGCCGAAGCGGCGCCCCACCCGCGCGGCGAATTTCTGCTCGAACTCCCGCACGAACGGCCCCTCCGAGGAGATCCAGCCGGTGCGGATGCACTCCAGCAGGTAGCGCTCCTCGTTACCATCCAGTACCGGCTCGTTAACCGGGACGTTATCGATGCTCATGGTGGTCCTCACTTTCTTGGCGCCTTGGCCGGCAACCGGGGCAAAATCCCGTCCCTGCGGCCGGCACCTTCAAGCTCTTTTTTGTCAGGCAACCCGCCCGCAAATGGTGACAGCTTCGGCGCTGATCCCGTCGAAGCGCGTCTTGTCCAGGTCTCCGGCGTAGGGTCCCTGCTTCACCTCGATCATCTCGAGCTCTTCGAGTACTTCGAAGCCGTGCCCTCCCGCGGCCAGGAGGATAACGTCTCCGGCCTCGAGCACCCTGCTTTCCAGGTAATTCCTGTCGTCGTCGTAGAAATCGACCCGCAGCTTCCCCCGCTTGATAAACAGCACCTCCTGGGTGAGGAGCACCTCCCGCTGGACCGAATTGTGGACGTGGGGATCGATCAGCTTCCCCACCGGGTGGGACATGTGGGCCAACTGTTGGGAGTATTCCCCGGGGGTGAAAAAACGCACCCCGCTGCTGGAGAAGGAATTCCTGACGATTATGGCCAGGGTGAGCTCCGAGTGCTGCACGGTTTCTAGCATGATTTCCCCCATGGTGAGATGCTGGCGCAGCGCTTGAGCCCCAGGGCCAGCTCATAGCTGAGCCCCAGGCGCAGTAAGCACCGTTTCAGAACGGGCAGCAGGCGGTTGCACCGCCCTGCCGCCCTGCGGTAGCTAGCCAGAGCCATTTCCTTTTGGCCCGCCCGCCAGAACAGATCGCCGCATCTTTCGAGGTGCAACGAGAGCACCCCGGGGCCACATTCTGTTCCGATATCCTGTTCGAATTTGGCTATCAGACGATGAAACCCTGCAGCATATTCTTCGGGGTTACTGGTAGTCTGGTCCCCTCCATCCACGTGAATTACCGCAAGAGGCTCTTTGATGAGACCGAAGCTGCCGTTTTTGGCAAGCCTCAAGCAAAAGTCGTCGTCATCACAGACGTTAAAGGAGGTATCGAAAAGACCTACTGCCAGCGCCGTTTCCCTTCTGGTCACCAGGGTGATCATGTGAGAGACGTAACCCTGTGCCAAAGCCTCCCGATAGATGTCGCCTTCCAGATGAAACGGCTTGGAGACAACCCTGCGACCATCCGCCTCGCACCAGGCCCTGGTGTAGACATGAGCTACCCGCGGGTCAACCTCGAATCGGCACAGGCACTTTTCCAGGAATTCCGGGAGCCATTCATCGTCGGAATCCAGGAAGGCGACCAGTTCTCCCCGGGCCGCACGTAGCGCGGTATTACGGGCGGCGTTCTGGCCCTGGTTCGTTTCATGCCTGATATAGCGAATCTCTGGGCGGTCATATGAGGAGACCAGCTCCTCGGTCCCGTCGCTGGAACCGTCATCCACGACTATGATCTCGAGACAGGGGTGACTCTGCCTCAACACGCTGCTAATCGCGCGGTCCAGTATATGCCGACGGTTAAAGGTCGGGATTATGACGCTAACCAGCTTGTTGTACACGTTTTACCGCCAGGAAAGTTGTGGTAACCAGTAGCTCCGTCACATTTCGGCGCCGCCACGGCCGAGCAGTCGGTTCTGCCAGAAAGAAATCATGCTGCGCAGGCGCATCCTCAAAATGCCACGCTTGAGAAACGTGCGGCAGTCGAGCAGAGCCCTGCTTTCAGCGGGGCCGGCCCCGGGCAACCACTTGTCCACGATGCGGATCTCCTCGCGCCAGAAAGGGATCCTCCCCTCGCTGGTCTTCGAGGCGGGATGCACCCTGAAGGCGGCCAGTTGCTCGGCGACACAAACGGGACGAAATCCTCCGTAGGCGAGCCGTGCCCAGTAATCGCTGTCCATGGCGTAGCGAAACGACTCGTCGAGCAGACCGGTCTGCTCCAGCGCCTGCCGGCTCCAGAAGGTCGAGGGCTGCGGGATATCGGTACCCGATTGGCGCACCGCGACAAAGTCGTGCCAGGGAGCGTCACTGTTGCTGCGCGGATGCAGCACTCTCTCCGCCCCCCCCGCGGCATCGACCTGGAGGGTCTCGCCGATAAACCAGTGACAGTCGGGATGACGCCCGATCTGACTCACCAGGGTGAAAAGCGCTCCGGGGAGGTAGAAGTCGTCCGAGTTGATCCACGCCACCCAATCCCCCGTGGCACGGGAAAGCCCTTTATTCAACGCCTCGGTCTGGCCGCCGTCAGGCTCACTCTGCCACCAACTGAGCCAGGTCCGGTACTTCTTTATTATTTCCAGGGAATCGTCGCTACTCCCGCCGTCGATTATGATGTACTCAAGACAGGGATAACCCTGCAGGAGTACCGACCGGATGGTCTGCTCCAGAAACCGCCCCTGGTTCAGAGACGGGGTGATTATGCTGATTTTGGGCCAAGACCGGGCGCCGGTCAAGGCCTGAGTCTCCTGCCTCGCGTCCCCGGTCCAGGGCCACCCGGTGGCGCCAGCCGCGGGGGGGGGAAGGAGATCGGCTCTGTCAACTGCATCCACGTGCGACTCCTAAGCTATTCTCGCCAAGTTTCTCTACCGGTCCGGTCGGCACCTGCTTTCGCAAAGTGGCATCTACAGCGCTGCACGTTCTCGAGGTTTCCCGGTCGCTCAGGGGAGGATAAAACCCTTGAGGTTCCTCTTGAATTCATCCAGCGACCAGTTTCTCACCAAATGCCGGGGCACCTGCAACCGCTCGCTCCAGCGATGCGCCTGGCCGGGAATATTGGCGGCAACGCGGGTAAATCCCGCCTCCCGGCAGAGTTCCAGCGTGGTGCCATCGTAGTCGTCGCTTCCGCCGAAGGGGAAGGAAAACACCCGGACCGCCTGGCCGCAAAGCTCCTCCAGCCGTTTTTGGGACTGCACGATCTCCTCCCGCTGTTCCCCCGGTGACAGTGAGGAGAGTCGGGTGTGGGTTACGCCATGGGCCCCGAGCGTCACCAGCGCGCTTTGCGCAAGCCCGTTGAGCTCCTCCAGCGAGAGCACCCGGTGGGAGTGACGGCCCGTCCGGCCACACCCGGACCACTCTCGCAGCTGGCCGAGCCAGGCGGCGCGTTCGAGCGGTTTCAGAACCCGGACCAGCGGGTGAAGCTCCTGATAAAAAATGTCCCGGCCGGCACGGGAAGCGGTCTCCCACTCCCGGGGCTGAGCGGGCGTACCGAGCCGGCAGCGCTCCGGCTTGGGCTCCGGCCCGAGGATCAGACGCTCCAGCTCGTCCCACCAAAACTCCTGGTCGCTTCCGAGGGCGCCGGAGGTCACGAAGAAGGTGGCGGGGATCCCGAACTCTTCGAGAATGGGGAGCGCCTCCAGGAAGTTGTCGGCATAGCCGTCGTCGAAAGTCACTACCACGGAGGGTCGCCGCACCGGCCGCCAGGCAGCTTCGAACCTCAGTACCGGAAAGGTATCGCGCAGATAGCGCATCTGGTCGCGGAAATTCTCCGGTGTGACGGCCAGCAGCTGGGGGTCACTGGCAAGGGTGGTGACCCGGTGATAGATCAGCACCACAACCGGAGGATCGATGCCGTTCACCAGCCCGTTTTTGAGCCGTCTCAGCCGGTTCAGCCCTCCCCTGGCAAGGGTCCGTATCATGGCAACCCCTTGCGCGCCACCACCGTGAGCAGCATCTGGTAGTCCGGATCGGGCGGATCCAAAAGCGCTCGGTCCGGGAGGTCCTCCAGCGTAATCCCCTGCAGAAAGGCCATCGACATGGGAAGGTTACCATGACTGGCTACCTCTACCGAGGCGCCGAATACCGGTTCGAAGAGCCGCTGCAGGGAGGCCGAGGTAAAGCGCCAGTAATCACCCCAGCGATCCATGTCGTAGCGGCTGATCTGGCTGATCCCCGCAACGCTAACCAGCAGCGTGCCGCCGGGCTTCAGCAAATGGTGGGCGCCCTCGATCGCCTTGGCAACGTCGTAAATGAAGTTGAAGGTCTGGGTGCAGATAAAGCAATCCGCCAGCCCGGCGGGAAGCGAGGCTGTATCGGTCAGATCCCCGACGATGATCGTTTCCTCTGCGGCAGCGCTTTCTGTCAAAAGGACATAGCTCCTCGTTACCTGGTCGCCTCCGAAGCGCTCGGTGTAGTGAGCGGAGCCGACCTCAAGCACCTCTCCCCTGACCAGGCCGGAGTTCTGCTCCAAAAACCGTTCAATATAGAAACGATCGATTGGCGTACCCCGATCCAGGCCGAAGATCCTGCTGACAGGTTCCAGTCTCTGGATATCGTCCACGGAGACGCCATGGCACCAGGGGGCCCGCTTGCACATAGAGTGGAGCATATCCTTTATTGACGGCATCATCTTTCCTTTGAGACAGCTCTTGAATGGCTGTGGGAAACCAGTTAGCCGTGGTTCTGCAATTGCGGGCCTGAGTTGTTGCTCTGCAGCCAGCGCAACCTCCCTTGTTCATACCAGTCCAGATAAAGCGCAGTTTGTTTCAACAGATCAAAACGATCGGCGGCGTCGCATACCGCATTGCGACCCAGTTGAGACAAAAGCTCAGGATCCTTTAACAGGTAAAGAGCGGCCCTTGCCATGCTGCCAGCAGCGCCGGGGGGTACCAGGATGCCGGTCGCCGTTCCGGAGCCGTGGTCACCGGCTGTTTCGGCATCATAAGCCAGGCTCTTCACTTGCTCCGGAATGCCTCCCACGGCCGTCGCGACCACGGGGGTGCCACATGCCAGAGCTTCCAGCACCACGCTGGGAAAAGTGTCCGCCTTGGCGGCATGGAGGTAGAGGTCGGCCGCTTGAAAATATCGTGCGACTTTTGCGGGTTCCTGAAACTTTACATACCTGGTGATGACCTCGTCCGTTTCGCCAGGCTCCTCCTCGCCCAAAACTATCAGCAAAGGCTTTTCCTGGCCCATCTGCCGCGACACGGTGACGGTGGCGTCATGCAAACACTGGTAGTCCTTAAAGATGTTTTGCCGCATTCCAGGGGCTGCGGCAATGAGCAGGATGTTCCCCGACTCCGGCAAGCCAAGTTCCCGTCGGGCGGAGAGCTTGTCATAGGGGTGAAAGACGCTGAGGTCGATGCCGTTGGCAATCACCTTGGCGTCCACGAGGGCCGGTTGCAGCATCGAGGCCTCAACCTGGGACATGAGCCAGCGCGAAGGAGTCGCGACATGCAGCCGGCTTCTGGAGTAGATCTCTTTTTTCCGTTGCCAATTGAAGGCGGTGGCATCCCTGGCAATTGCCGGGTAGATGCCAAGATCGGGGCACTGACCGCAACCGCTTCTCCAGCGCTGACAGGAGAAGGAATGGGCGCAGTGACCCGTCAGCATCCAGGCATCGTGCAGGGTCAGGAAGGTGGGGACCGCAGCGCTCAAGGTGGGGAGGAGGCGCAGGTCAAAGTAGTTCCCGTGCAGGTTGTGCAGATGGACGACGTCGGGTGCCTCGGGCGGCAGCGTCAACAGGCGCCAGCTGCCCGGGAAGGCAAAGACCTCCCGCCCGCGCTTTTGGTCCAGCCAGCGCCGGGGCTCGGACAGAAACCGGGTCAGATCCGCGAGTGTCCAGGCGCCCCTGATGCCGGCACGGCCCCAGCGGTCCAGGAGCTCAGTCAGGCAGCGCCCGGTTTTCTGCCACGCGCCGGCCATTTCGAGATTGGGGATGAGGCAACAGTCTTGGTAGTTATGCCGACGTGCGCCAACGGCCATATAGGCACGATAACCGCACGCCTCCAGGGCTTGTTTCAGGTTCAGGGCTATCCGCTCAGCCCCGCCGCTGCCGTCATCGGTGGATACCTGCAGTATGTTATGGAATCCGGTCATACGCTTGCGTGTATCAAAGTAGCTCGCCTCGCTTGGCGTAAACCAGGCAAAACCAGGTGGTATCCCCGGCCGGGCGAAAGGGGGGTTTCATCGCTCCGGTCCTCGCTCTCGGCAGCGCCAAGCGTTGCTGGTGGAGAACGGATTTGGCTGATTTTCTCAGTAAGCCGGTTAAACTCAAGGCAATTCCTCTCCTACCTCTAATGCGGGTGTAGCGTTTACGATTGAGCGGCGCTGTAGTCATCGGCCAGCTTCAGTGCTGCAAAGGCACAGGTCTGGAAACTGTCGTCGCTCATCGTACCGGTGTAATTGTGATAGGGATACCACATGTCGCTTTTCATGAAGTCGGCACCGAGTTCATTGCGTTCCTGGAGAAAATTGTGCAACTCCGTGCCTGGATACGGGCAGAAAAGGCTCAAGTCAACATAGGTCGGTCTGATCTCGTCAATGAGTTTCAGGGTATCGCTGATTTCCTCCCGCGTCTCGGTCGGGAAGCCGATAATCAGGAATATACGCCAAGGCATCCCTACCTTTTTGAGGATGGGGACCTTATCGAAAATCATTTTGCGGCTGATGCCCTTTTGTATGAATTTTAGGATGCGGTCGTTGCCGGACTCGATGCCGATCTGCACTTCCCGACAACCAGCCGACTTCATTATCTCCAGCAACTCCTCATCAATGGTATTGAGGCGAGTCAGGCAGATCCAGTTGATATCCAACTGGCGCCGGAGGATTTCCTCGCAGATCGCCACCACCCGTGCGCGATCGGAGGTGAAGAGGTCATCCCAGAAGATGAAGGCCTTCTGTCCGTATTCACGGTAAAGAAACGTGATCTCGTCCATTATGTTGGCCACGCTGCGAAAACGGGCCTTACGGGTGCCCCAGGCCTTGTAGGCGCAGCAGAAGGTGCAGGGGTAGGGACAGCCTCGCGAGGTGAGCAGGTCCGCCAATTCCAAGAGGTACTTTTTATCCCCCCGGTGGTCCACCATGAACATCGCTCTTCGGTCCGGGAAAGGTATCTGGTCCAGGTTTTCCACCAGGGGGCGCGGTTTGTTGAGCACCAGATCGCCGTGAGCGTTGCGGTACCCGAGGCCGAGAATGGCTGCGCGCTGTTCAGTTATGGTGCCCGAAAGGATAGCCTGCGCAAGCTCGCTCATGGTGATTTCACCCTCACCGAGCACCAGGTAGTCGATGGCCGGGTTCTGCATCAGATGCTGCGCGCAGGTGATGGCGGAAGGGCCGCCGACAATGACCGGTGTGTCCGGTAGAGTCCGCTTGGCTATTTCTGCTAACATGAAGGTGGAAGGAATGTCAACGACCTTCGAGGATATGGCAATAATTCCTGGGTGTAACGTGGCGAGCGCGCGGCCTACGGAGCGCCAAATGTCGCTTTGGGCGTCCCCAACCTTGGCATGGTACGAGGGCCAAGCCCGCGCGAAATCCACGTTAAAGGAGTGGCGCCACGACCTGCGCAACAGACGCGCCTTGCAGGCCTTAACTATCCGTCCCGGTAAGCCGGTTAATGGCGATCTTTGGTAGATATCTGCATTGTAGATTTCGGCACTGATGTCCTTGCTCTTGAGATAGGAAACCATGTACCCCAGACCTAGAGGATAACCTTCACTAGATTTTGAAATAAATACTAACAAAGGAGGTATAACAAATAATACATCAACCCGCTTTGTTGATTCTTTGTGAGTCATGACCACCCTTTGAAAGAAACTATCAGTTGTCGTTATGCATGAATTTTAAGCCTGCCCAAAAAAATAATACGGTTAGCTTCAATCTTCTCACTGAGAATCAAGTCGAAAATTTCACAGAAGGCCTTTTGGAACCACTCAAGATTGTACCAAGCCGGCAGAGGCGGAGCCGAGGTACCATCCCAAAGTCCCAGTGGCATGAATTCTATCAAGGCGTACCGCTCGGTATAACCTGCGATTGTTTCCATGACGCTTTGGATGGTATATTTCTGGGAGAGTGTCAGATGGTGCGTAATAGCCAAGGCGGTAACGAGGTCGGCGCGGAAGCGCTGCACCGGCAGCGTCGTGAAGAAATTAACCCTTGGAATCATCATATCAGTCACGGCGGGCTGAAGTAGTTTCGCTTCAGACACCGTATCTTTATCAAGGCAGCGCCTATAAAGCCGGTTGATGGCATCGCTGTCGGCATCGGTGCAAACGACGGTATCGATCTGGGTATCTTTTAACAACAGCAGGCCGAGTAGCCCTTGATTGGCCGCAAGCTCTACGACAGAGCTACAATCCAGCGACCGCACTATGTCTACGATGCGATCGAAACGTGGCGTTGCGTTCATGGCATCAGCCACAAAATATTCGTCCTGATAGTCATGCCAGACTCCATTGGGAGGCGGAGTTGGCAGGCGTCTAATTTTAGCTTGCAAAAGGCCCGTGTTATCAACAACAATTTCCGCTGGCAGATGACTTACCAGCCAGGCGATCGGCCGGCTGGGATTTTTGCCGCCCAAATAGGTGGCCGCGCGACGAGCCACCCGCTGATATAAATGGATAGCCCGCGCCTTCCAAGGCGACTTGATCCCCCTGATAAAGGGGAAGTTGTAGGAGAACCAATCAGTCAAGGACATGAGATCATACTCACTAGAGATGATCCGTTGCGCCAGGAAGCAGTCGCCGTCAGCCCAGATAGACAGGGGATACCAGTAGTACCCCAAAAATTCGGCATCAGAAAAGCTGTCGTCGCCGGCAGCCGCCTTGACGAAGGAACCTAAGTCAACGTAGAGAGGACGCACCCCATCGAAAAGAACGTTATAAGGATGGCAATCCTTCATCCTCCAGCCAAACTGTGCGGCAATTTTGATCACATCAAGAACGGAAAGGGCTGCATCGCGAAACATGTCAAAGGACCATTCCTGAGGATAGGTGGCAAACTGCACCACCTGGTGCTCAATCACCAGAGGGAATTCGCCAAGGGTATGGCCGGTGAGCTTCGAAGGCGGGAACAAGTGCCGCTGCGTCAATTCATCAACCAGTCCCGAAGTAAACAGTTCCTGAACCAGCGGAACCGCTCCGGGATAGATGCCTCGATAGATGCCACCACGCCAGTGAAAGACACGACCGACATCGTCAACCACGGAAAGCTTCGAAAAAACTATTTCATTTGCGTCTATTTTCATGTGCGACCTTTTTATGCGACATCCCAGTTATATTTGATGAGACCGATGGTCCAACCCCGCTCCGGCATACGGCCGGTGCCGTAGAAATCGACCTCTTCTACGAAGAAATCGACGGCGTTCTGCACGTAGTCTGCCATGTCGCCCCCGTTGAAAATGGCGATGTTCAGTGATATCGGACCTGGAGTCAGCTGCAGGGGTGCGGTGGTGCAGGTGACTGTTCCGCTTGAGGGAAGATTTCCCGGCAGCCCGCCGGAGATAGTGCTATCCAGGCCATAGGTGGCAACTTCACTTTTATCATAGAGCCCGATCATGATTTTTGGATTGACTATTGGTCGCGAAGAGCTGTATTCAAGGCTGATCTTCACCCCTGTCTGTGCGGTGATGGGCCCACGGGGATCGCTTGCCTCCACGGTGATCTTTTGGAAGCGGATGCTGCCGTTGCCGCCGCGATCTGCTCTTTCAGACAGGTTGCCGTTTGGAATGTGCTGATTTTGACACAGATAGGCGTCGATTACCTCACGTTGCCGTCCGTCTGCGCGTAACCGGCCGTTCTCCAAAAGGATGGCCCGCGGGCAGAGAGCTTCCACTGCCACCATGTTATGGCTCACAAAGAGTACCGTGCGACCCTCTCTCCCCGCGTCGCCCATCTTCTGCAGACACTTTTTCTGAAACGAGGCATCACCGACCGCAAGGACTTCATCTACGATCAGTATCTCGGGTTCCAGATGAGCGGCAACCGCAAACGCGAGCCGTACATACATCCCCGACGAATAGCGCTTAACCGGGGTATCGAGAAACTTCTCGATCTCGGCAAACGCGACTATTTCATCGAATTTTCTCTTGATCTCCTCCCGTCCCATCCCAAGGATGGCACCGTTGAGGAAGATGTTTTCCCGTCCGGTCAACTCGGGATGAAAACCTGTGCCGACCTCCAGGAGACTGGCTACCCTGCCCCGCATGCGAACCAAACCGGTGCTGGGCTCGGTGATGCGGCTGAGGATTTTCAAAAGGGTGGATTTTCCGGCGCCGTTTCGACCGATAATCCCGACGCGCTCCCCCTGTTGCACTTCAAAGGAGACGTCGTCCAGCGCCCAGAAATCCTCCTTCCCAGCGCACAGCCCCTTTGGCCTGGCGCGCCCCAGCAGGCGGCTCCCGAGATCCCTGGCGCCCGAGGCGAGCTCATCGCGCAGGGAGACATAAGGCTCCCGTCTGCCCAGGTGGCCGAGCAGGTATTTCTTACCAATATTTTCAACCTTGATCATGGTGGACATGGCAACCTATGCTGTGGGAGCGCTGGTTCAATCGGGCTTCGAAAGCGCCCCTTGCTGAATCTTGTGACAGTTAAATCACGTCGGCAAAGCTGCGCTCCATGCGACGGAAGTAGACCAGTCCGCTGAGGAAAACGGCCAGCACCAAAACGGCGGAAAGCAAAAAACCATGCCAGTTGACCGGAAAGGCGTCCCCCAGGAGGGTCCAGCGGAAGGCGTCGATGACACCCACCATAGGGTTCAGGTAGTACAAAAAGTGCCACTTTTCAGGGACTATGGAACTCGTGAAACCGACCGGCGAAAGGTACAGCCCCAACTGAACCAGGAAAGGGACTACGTAGCGGAAATCGCGGTAACGCACGTTGAGCGCGGCAAGCCAGAGGCCCGCGCCGAACGAGGCGAGGAAGGCCAGCAGCAAAAAAACGGGCAGCAACAGAATCTTAAGATCGGGAACCACGCGGTACCAGGACATAATAGCGCCCAGGATGAGGCAGGAGATGAAGAAGTCAACCAGGCTGACGATGACTGCCCCCGCCGGCACGATAAGCCTGGGGAAATAGACCTTGGTGAGCAGGTTGGCATTGTCGATCAGCGAGTTGCTGCTCTCGGTCAGGGAGTTGGCGAAAAACTGCCAGGGCAGCATGCCGGCAAAGACCAGGACCGGGTAGGGTACCCCGTTTGAGGGAAGTTTGGCGAGTTTGCCGAAAACAACACTGAAGACCAGCATGGTTAAAAGCGGGCGCAAAACGCTCCAGGCGATGCCGATAGTCGTCTGCTTGTAGCGCACCAGGATATCGCGCCAGGCAAGGAACAGGAAGAGTTCCCGGTAACGCCAGAGGTCGCGCCAGTAGTTGAGCTCCCCCCGGCCCGGCTGGATGATGATCTCGTGCGGTTGGGTCATATCAGCCGTACTGGAACCCCTTCTTCTTGAAAAGTGATGCGATCACGCCCGCCATAAATCCCAGGCCAAAACGTCCCATCTCACGGTTTCTGCGCCCGGGCAGCAGGTAGAGCGGCGCGTGGCGCGAGCAGTTGGCCAATACGGCCAGCCAGAGCAGGAACGGATAGCGGCGGTGCAGCCGGAAAAAGGACTGCCCAACCGCCATGGGCTTACGGAAGTTGCCGACCAGAAGCGGCGGGTGGAAATACTCGAGGCCTGCGCAGTTGCGGCTCGCCTGCCCGCTTAACAGGAAGCGGATCACGAACTCCACGTCCTCCTGGCCGATGAACTGGTCCACGAAGCCACCCAGTCGGGCGAGGACGCTACGCCGGTAGGCGGTGCACCGGCTGGTCATGAAGAAGGTTTCGTGGAAGTCATATCTCCCTTTTATCAGGGAGAAGCTCGCCCGCCCCCGGGGCACCAGCGCACCGGCCTGCGGGTAGCGGGAGAACTCGGCAAGGAGCGTCGTCAGGAAGTCCTGTTGCAAAAGAACCGTGTCGTCGTCCAGAAAGAGGAGCAGTTCCCCCCGAGAGCTGGCAACGCCGTGGTTACGCGAGCAGCCCATGGAGCCGAAGTTGCGCTCAAGTGGCGCAGAGACGATCGGCAGGCGGGCAGAAAACTCCGCCGCCATTGCGCGACCCGCCTCGGTCCCCCCGCGGTCCTCCACCAGCACCACCTCGAAGAGGTCGCGGGGCAGGTCCTGCTGGGCCAGGGAGCAGAGTATGCCTGAGAGCAGGTCCAGCCTGCCGTAAAAGTTGATGATGCAGGAAAGCCTGATCCCGTCGCGAGCCGGCGGGACTTGGCAGTCACCGGTGAGGTCGAAGGGAAAACAGTTGTAGAAGAATTTAGCCAACGCCTCGCGCACATGCCACCTGGGATACGGGTTTGTGAAAAAGACTCCGAAGAGCTAAGTTTGAGTCTGCAGTCCTGCTGTCTGAATCACCGGAGTGAGTAGACTACACTTAAGCAACACTGTCACATGGTGCGGCCCGACAGTTCGTTATCCGGAACGCCGGAGCGCGGCTGACTCCGGGACGCTGCACTCTGAGCTGCCGCGCACCCGCTGGTTCAGCCGCCGTAGAGGCCCCATCCTATCATAGCCGCCCACAAAAACCCCACAATAAAAAGCGGTAGGTCCTTCAAGAGGGACTCGGTCGGGTCCCCCCCCTGCCCGCTTTGCACCCGCATGATGAAACGCAACAAGCCAAAGCAGCAAAGAGGCACGGTGTAAATCATGACGTGCCGGGCTATGACATACTGGGTGTAGGTTACCAGCACCGCAGAGCCGGTCAGAGACATGGCGCCCTGCAGAAACCCTTCCGGGTAGCTTAAGAGGGCCTTACGGTGCCCCCCGGCATCCTCGCCGAGCACCTGCTTCTCCCCTAAGCGCTTGCCGGTGGCGAGAAAGACCGCCAGCAGGAAGACGGAAAGGAAGAGCCAGTCGCTGATGGCGATGCCGAAAGCCTCCCCGCCGGCCTCAAGCCGCATCAGGAACCCCGCGGAGATGCAGAAGAGGTCGACGACCGGCAGCTCCTTCAGTTTCAGTGAGTAGCAGCTGGAGATGACCAGGTAGGCGATAAGGAGTTGCAGGAAGAGCGCAGACACCCCGCAGGCAAGCCAGAGCGACGCAGTGAGGCAGCCAAGGCCAAGGCCCGAGGCGACCGGCAGCGAGACCCGCCCCGACGGGATCGGGCGCGCCTTCTTTTCGGGATGGTGGGCGTCGTTATGCCGGTCGAGGATGTCGTTCAGGATATAGGTGGCGCTACTTCCCAGGCAAAAAGAGATGAGGGGGACGGTCCCCTTGGAGAGCAGACCCGGCTGCAGCAAGAGTCCACCGAGAAACGGGGGAAAAAAGAGCATGAGGTTCTTCAGCCACTGGGTCGGGCGAAGGAGCTTAAGGCAGGCAGTTAGATCCAAAATAGCAAGAACCTCATTGATGCGATAGTTTCGGGGCCTGTCTGCGGCGCCGGGTTGCACCGGGCTTTCGGCTGGGTGGTTCGCCCCTTGGCCCGCCCGGGGCCCGGTTTGCCGCCCGGCACATTTAAGTGTAGAGAATTTTACCTGCTTTTAGTATATTCCCAGCTTTCAATAAAGGAGGTTATCATGAAGCTCGTCACGTCAATCGCTTGCCTCAGCTGTCTCATCTCTTTGTGCGGTACGGCCCGCGCAACTGAACCGGACTACCAGAAGTTCTACCGCCAGGGAGTCGAGGCCAACAAACAGGGGAATCTGGACCAGGCAATCAGCTACTACACTAAGTCAATCGCCATCAAGCCCAAGTCGGCAGCGCTCTACTTCGTTCGGGGACGCGCCTACAAGCAGCAGGGAGATCTCGATAAGGCCATCACTGACCTCACCCGCGCTATCGCCCTGAAGGCCGATTACGCAGAGGCCTTCAATAACCGCGGCGTCGTCTACATCGGCAAGAAACTTGAGAAAAACGCCCTGGCCGATTTCAAAAAGGCGTGCGAACTCGGCTCAAAAGAGGGGTGCGCCAACGCCCAAAAGCTTGGGAGCACCCGCAAGTAACCCGGGCAGGGCGAGCGACTAATGCCCCTTCGCCCGTACGATGTCCAGGAAAAAGTCCTCGAGGCTTTTGCGTTTCGGCTCGATCAGGCTGATCTCGCAACCCGAGGACTGGATCTCACGCATGGCCTGTGGGAGTTCCTCCTTCGGCACGTAGCGCTCGGTGTCCGCACCGGCTCCCCTAAGGGTCAGCGTGTAGCCGAGGACCCCCTCGGCCATGATGGTCTCCACCAGCTCAACGCTCTGCAACTCGCCGTCCAGGATGATCCCGACCCGGTCGCACACACTCTCGACGTCCGCGGTAATGTGGGTGCTGAAAAAGACCGACTTCCCCCGCCTTTTGAGTTCCAGGATGATATCCTTCACCAGCGCCCGGCCGATCGGGTCGAGTCCGCTCATCGGCTCGTCAAGGATGTAGAGGTCGGGGTCGTGCAACAGAGTCTGCGCGATGCCGAGCCGCTGCACCATCCCCTTGCTGTAGCCCCGGATGGAGCGCTTGCGGGATTCCCAGAGGTCCAGCTGATGCAGCACCTCGTCGCAGCGGCTGGAGAGCAGCCCCGCCGGCATGCCGAAGCTGCTGCCGACGAACTTGAGATACTCCAGAGCACTTAGGTAATCGTAGAAGGCGGGGTTCTCCGGCAGGTACCCGATGGCACGCCGGGACTCGACCGAGCCGATGGAGACCCCCTTGATCCGGGCGCTCCCGGAGGAGGGCTCTATCAGGCCGACCAGGCACTTGATGGTGGTGCTTTTCCCGGCGCCGTTAGGGCCGAGAAACCCGAAGACCTCCCCCGCCCCGACGGAGAGCGAGATCCCCTTCAACGCCTCGACCCGGGCGCGCTTCTTGCCGGTATAGGTCTTGACCAGATTTTCAATGGCAATCGCAGGCACTGCACGCGTTTCGTCGCTTCCCATATCATTTTCCCTTTTTTCTTGCTTGCTCGGCACCGGCGACCGAGAATTTGCTGGTGGTGGCAACGGCTCCATCGCTTTCCAGATAGAAGGTTCCGCCATAGGGGTCGACCGGGGGCCTTTCCAGGTAGCCGGCCGCCACGAGTTGCCCGATGCTCCCGGGGGGCGCCCCCCGCTCCGCCTTGAAACGGTCCCGCGCCTTTTCGACCTCTAACACTTCCCGAAAGGCCTGCAAACGGATCTGGAAGCTCTTGCGGATCGCAGGATCGCGGGCCCCTTTTTCCATCGCGGACAGGTAGGCGATGGCCATTTCGGTCTGGCCCGACTGCTGCAGGTAGCGGCCGGCCAGCGACATGGTGGACTGGTTTCCTGAAAGCTCGCCGGCGCGCATGTACATCTGCGCGGCCTTGCGGTAATCCTTCAGGAAAAAGGCATAGTTGAACCCGGCATAATACGGCAGGGACCAGTCCCAGGTCCGGTATTTCATGCCGTATTCCAGGAGGTCGTTGGCGATTTTGTACTGTTGGACATCCCACGCCAGGATGGCCTGGGCGAAATAGTAGCCGTCCATGTTGTAGGGATCGACCTTCAGCGCGGCGTGGATCGTGCGCGACATGGCAAGGAAATCGGGGGGCTGCCTGAAGAGGGTCGAGCCATCGCTGAAGAGGCCGCCGTAATACATGATGACCTTGCTGATGACGGAGGCTGCCACTAGCTGCTTCTGATCGGCGCTGAGGTACTGCAGCACCTCGGCCCGGGGGATGATGCCCAGCTTCTCCAGGACCGGTTTATGCCGCATGGAGTCGGTAAACGGCACCAGGATGGCGAGGTACAGCGCCAGGATGATTGTCAGGGAGAAAAAGTGATAGCGCAGTCTCATGTGCGCCCCCTACTTCATTTCGCGGCGCGAAAAGATCGCGGCGGCGGCAATCAGCACGAAGGAACTATAGAGGACGAAATAGCCGGCGGTAAAGAGCAGTCCGCGGTCATCCGTGGGAAGCGCGTAGATGGCATTCACCTTGAGGTCGAATGCGGAAAAGTTGGGGAGGACATAATAGAGCGCCGTGGCAAGCTGGCGCAACTGCGGCGCGAGGGTCTGCCCCGCCTGCGAGTGCACGTAATCGTAGACCTGCTGGGTGGCGCCGCCCACCAGGAAAATGGCGATGGTTCCAAAGATGGGGAGAAAGAACGAGGTGCTCACCGAGGAGAAGAGTACGGCAAAGGCGACCAGCAGGATGTACTTCAGCGCGTCGAAGCCGACAGCGGCGACCAGCGCCCCCCAGGCCACCGGGCGCTCCGGCGGGAACCCGCTGGAGACGAACGACACCACCAAAAGCGCGGCCCCGCCCAGTACAGCCGCGGCGAGCAGCAGGAAAATGGCGATCCCGACAAAGCGGCCCAACAGGTAGCCGGACCTGGTCAGCGGCAGCGACAGCACGCTGAAGGTGTAGCGCCGCTCGATGTCCTTCCATAGCGAGGTGCCGCCCAAAAACACCGCCAAAAGCAGCAGGATGAAGGAGACCAGCGAAAGGGACAAGGTGATGGAAAGTTCGGTCACCTGCCGCATGGAAAGCGTGGCGATGGACGGGATCGCCAGGAACGCCAGGGCGGCGGTGAGGATTCCCTGAAAAACCCGGTCGCGAAAAATACCCTTCAGGGTCACTGCGATGATGGAATTCATTATGGCTCTTCTCCTCCTGCACGGCTGGGGGCGGGCTTTGCCGCCAAGGTGACGGACAGCTTAAGCGCCGATTTGCGGTAAATGGTGTCCGCCGGGGAAAGGGCCGCTGATTTGGCGAAGGCGGCCTGTGCCAGTCCACGTTCGCCCTGATGTATATGGAACTGGCCGAGGCGGTAAAGATAAAACGGGTCGCCGGTTACGCTGTAGAGGCGGGTCAGCAAACGGACGCGACCGGGATACGCCAAGGCATCCCCGGTGACACCCTTTTGGACCTCGATATCGTAGAGTTTGAGCAGGCGGCGGCAGATCACCTCCTCCTGTTTACCCGGTTTGGCCAAAGCCTGGTTCAGAAGTTCCCTGGCGCCGGCGTAGTCGCCGCGGTTGAGAAAAGCAGAAGACTTGCTGATCAGGGCATGCTCGGGGTTGATGAGTTCCCGGTCGATCTGGAAAGAGGCAAGGATGGCGTCGGCTTCCCGGTTTTCGCCTTTCTCATACAGCGCGGCGGCCAGCTGATTCTGCCCCCCCATGAATGAGGGTGACTGCCTGACGGTGTCGCGGTAGAGCGCCAGGTTATCCTGCCAGAGAATGGCGCGCTCGGCCGTGCCATAGGCAAATACCAGGGCCGCCAGGCAACCGATTCCGATGAGAAGGGGTCGATACTGGTCCCGTTTTTTCCACCGGAGGACCGCGAAGGTCAACCCCGTGATGAAAAAGGCGCCGGGGATGTACATGTAGCGCTCTGCCACCGGCGTCCAGGTCAGCCTCAGCAGGGGAACCAGTAGTGCCGAAGTGCCGGTCGCGGCCGCGCAGAGAAAAAAATAGGACGCCAGGGTCCGGCGGGCGAGCAGCCAGACCAAAACGGCAAACAGCAGCACTCCGACCGGCAGGTAAAACCCGGAGATATGATCGATGCCGAAATTAAGGGGGAACGGCAACAACATCTTTTTCAGGTAGAAACCGGCCACCTCCAGAGCTATTTGCAGATTATCGAGCAGCCCCACGCTCTTTTCGCCGCCGACGTGACTGAAAACCCGAACGACACCCGCGTCATTTCGAGAGAACGCTCCGCTGCGAAACCCGAAATAGGCGACTCCTGACAGGAAGAAAACCAAAAAATGCGGGATATTCTTGAGGAAAACTGAGCGAAGGGGCGCTCTGGCGTTCCCGGCGCCGGGGATGAAAAAGGGGAGCAGCAGCGCCGCGGGCAGGAAAAAGATGGCCGTTTCCTTGGCCAGACACCCGACCAGCATGCAGAGCGCAGCCAGGAAACTTATGGCAACGTTGCTGGATTCCCGCAGCAGCAACCAGGCCGAAAGAAACACGAAAAACCCCGCCAAGAGGTCGGTCCGGCCGGCCACCCAAGCGACGGCTTCGGCATTGAGAGGGTGTATGGCAAAGAAAAGCGCGGACAAAAGGGGGGCCAGGCCCGAGCGCAAACCTTGCAACCGGGCAGCCTTGCGGGCGACGGCAAATACCAACAAAGTATTGAAAAGGTGGAAAACGATGTTTTCCAGATGCATGAAGCTCTCTTCAAGCCCCCAGACGTATTTGTCCATCAGGTAGGAAACGATCAGAATCGGCCGGTAATAGTTGCCGCCACCGCTGCCGAAGATGCTATGCAGGGAAAAATGATCGGTATTGAGCAGGTAGTCATACATGCCCGGGTCGTCAATGGTATTGAGCGGTGCGAAAATGGACGGATAGTAAACACCGAGGACAATGAAGCACAGGAACAGCACGCTGGTGCTGGATTTAATATGTTTTTCCATTGAATTGATCCAAAAAAAACGGAATGCCGAAACATTCCGTTTCATTTACCTATGTCAAACAAAGATTACATCGTGGTCCAGCCTGAGCCAAAAGAAGCGGAACCGGTGGTCCAGGAGGTCGGAGCCACCGCGGTTCCCACCGTCACTGTGGGAGCCTGATAGATGGAGGTAGCGTCAGCGGCGGTGCCGAAAGCCTTGGTGCCACTCGCGTGCTGAGTCTCAAGTGCATAACCGGAGATACTGGTGGACCAGCCGAGTCCGACGTTGGTCGAGGTTTTTCCGATTAAAGCGGTGCCTTGGGTGGTTGCAACAGTATTACCGTAAACGTTGGAGCCGCCCCAAGTCAAGGTGGCAGCGGCTATCGATGTCACGGCAGAGGCCGAAGTGGCATAAAGCATGACGAGCGCAATAAGTAAGGTTATTTTTTTCATCGCAGATCCCCTTTTAGTTGTAATTAGTAGGTAAGCCCAGCCGGATAAACCTGGCTGTCGGCCATGAACGCTTCCATGCCGGTCTTCAGGTTCTTGATGTCAGCGTTGGCTGCCGTGTTGAACGCTTTGGCGCGGTAGGAGGAGAACTGCGGAATGGCGATGGCTGCCAGGATGCCGATGATCGCGACAACGATCAAGAGCTCGATCAGGGTGAACCCTTTGTTGCTTCTCAGTTTGTTTAACATTTAATCTCTCCTTTCGTTGGTGTTTTCTTCCCGTTGCGTCGGACGGTGAGGACCGACCCTAAACTCTCCAAGCAAGACATCCAGTACTTAGCAAGTCGTATGCCAAAACGATCAAACATCGTAACAGCCGGGAATAACAGTGAAATAAGACCAATCTGGCCATGGGGAGTATTTTTGTGCCAAAAAAAAGGACCAACTGCGGCAAACACGGTGACGTTTTTTGTCACTATTCGTCGTCCATGCCGAATTTTGCCAGCCGGTAGCGGAACGAGCGAAAGGTCATGCCGAGCAGTGCCGCGGCTTTCTTTTTCACCCCGCCGCTCTTCTCCAGGGCCTGCACCAGGAGCCGGCTTTCCAGGGTGTCCAGGTAGGCCTGCAGGTCCATGCCGTCGGGCGGTATGGTGACGAGGTCAAGCGGAGCGGTCACCGGAACGAAGTTGCGCACCTTGGGGGGGAGGCAGTCCGCGGTGATGATCCGGCTCCCCAGCACCACGCAGCGCTCCACCAGGTTCTCGAGCTCCCGAACGTTGCCCGGGAAGGGATAGTTGTAGAGCGCGATGGCCGCCTCCTGGGTGACGATCTCTCCCTTTCCCGACCAGAGGGCGAACTTCTTGTAGAAGTGCTCCACCAGGGGGAGTATGTCTTCGCCCCGCTCGCGCAGCGCCGGCATCCTGACCTGGACCACGTTCAGCCGGTAGAAGAGGTCCTCGCGGAAGGTCCCCTCCTGCACCTGCTCCTCGAGGTTGCGGTTGGAGGCGGCGACGATCCGGACGTCGGCCTTCAGGGGCGCGCTCCCCCCCACCCGGCGAAATTCCCGCTCCTGCAGCACCCGCAGAAGCTTCGCCTGGAGCTGCAGCGGGACCTCGCCGATCTCGTCGAGAAAGAGGGTGCCCCCTTCGGCCTGCTCGAAAAGACCCGGCCGGTCACTGAAGGCGCCGGTGAAGGACCCTTTGGTGTGGCCAAACAGCTCGCTTTCGATGAGGGTCTCGGGGATGGCGCCGCAGTTGACGGCGAGAAAGCAGCGGTCGCGGCGCGGGGAGTTGTAATGGATCGCCTTGGCGGCGAGTTCCTTTCCGGTGCCGCTCTCCCCGAGGATCAGGATGTTCGCCATGGAGTCGGCGACCTTGGCGATCAGGTCGTAGACGTCGCGCATCTGCTTACTCTTGCCGATCAGGCCGCTGAAGCTGAAGCGCTCCTGCACCTCGGCCTTCAGGCGCTTGTTCTCCTGGACCAGGGAGCGCTTTTCCAGGGCGTTTTCCACCAGGACCTTGACCTCCTCCACCTTGAAGGGCTTGCCGATATAGTCGTAGGCTCCGAGCTTCATCGCCTCGACCGCCTGCTCCGCAGTCGTGTAGGCGGTGATCATCAGCACCGCGGTCTCGGGCGCCAGCGCCTTGATCCTGGACAAAAGCTCGATGCCGGTAAGACCGGGCATGCTGACGTCCGAGATGACCAGATCGTAGGGCCGCCGCTCCATGGAGCGCAGGGCGTCCTCGGCGCTCTCGGCTTGGTCCACCTGGTACCCCTCACCCTCGAGGAGAATCGCCAGGAACTCCCGCATGCTCAGTTCGTCATCGACAACCAGAATCTTGGTAGGCATACGTCCTCATAAAAAACAGGGGTTAAGGGCTAGGGACTGGGGGCCACCCCCTGCCTCACGCCGGAAGATAGAGGCTGATGGTGGTGCCGTGACCCTCTTCGCTTGCCACGGTGATCCGCCCGCCATGGGTCTCGACGATCCGGTACACCGTCGCGAGCCCGAGTCCGGTACCCCCCTTCTTGGTGGTGAAAAAGGGGTCGAACACCTTCTTGGCGTTGGCGAGACTGATACCCTGGCCGGAATCCGAGACCCGGATCAGCACCTGGTCGCGCTCGCCGGCGGAGGCCGCCCGTTGCAGGTCGGCCTTGATGACCAGACGCCCCGCGCCGACGATCGCCTCGGCACCGTTCACCAGCAGGTTCCAGAAAACCTGCTTGCACTGGTCCCGGTCGAAGACGACGACGATCTCCTCGGGAACCCCGTTTTCGATGCTGACCCCCTCGAGACGGGGATCCTGGGAAAGGAGCGGGCTCAATTCGGCGATCAGCTGCCGCAGGGGGAGCGCCACCTTGGTGGGTGGGGTCGGCTTGGCGTAGAAAAGGAAATCGCGCAGAAGGCCGTCCAGCCGGTCGGTCTCCCTGATGATGATGGAGAAAAGACGCTTGTCCTTTTCGTCGACCCACTGCCTGAGCGCCACCAGCTGCACCGAGCCGCTGATGGCGGCCAGCGGGTTGCGTATCTCGTGGGCCATGCGCGCCGAGAGTTCGCCCACCGCGGCGAGCCGGTCGGCGCGCTTCAACTCCTCGGTCATCCGCTTGATCTGGGTCAGGTCGCGCAGGTCGAGGATGGCGCCGAGCACCCTGCCGTCCTTCCCGGTCAGGGGCACCGACTTAAAGGAGAGCAGCATCTGCTCGCCCCCCAGGTCCTGGTGCTCGAACTCCCCCTGCACCACGCCGAGCATTTCCGCCGCATGGCGGGCCAGGCCGGGGAACACCTCGCTCAACTCCCGGTCGTAGGCCTCGCGCTGGGAGATACCGGTCAGCACCTCGGCGTGACGGTTGAAGACCCGGATCCGGGCCTCTTCATTAATGGTCAAAAGCCCGCTGTCGATGGTGGACACGATGGAACTGTTCAGGCGCTCCAGTTCGTCGAAATCGATCGCCTTTTCCTGCAGCGCGCTCTCGCTCCTGCGGGCGCGCTCCGAGAGGTTCCCGGCGAGAAAGGCGGTCAGGTAGAAGGAGGTGCAGTAGAGAAAGATCAGGTAGAAGATGTATCCGGCCCCGTGCGCCTGCGCCGGAAGCGGGTCGAGGCCGAGCTGGGAGAGCCTGCCGTAGAACTGGAAATCGAGAATGGAGCCGTAGAGGATGACGCACAAAGAGGCGGTGTAGTAGGACTCGGAGCGCGCCAGCAGCACGCTGGCGGAGATGATGGAGAGAAAATAGAGAAAGGCGTAGGGAGAGTTGACCCCGCCGGTGACCAGGATCAGGGTCGTCACCAGCAGGAGGTCCCAGACGATCTGGGCGTAGCTCAGGGCACGGACCTGCCGGGAGGTGTATCTCAGGACTGCGAAGGAGCCCAGCGAGAAGAGGTAGGTCACCAACACCAGCTGGACCAGTACCGAACGGGCCCCCTCCGCGGTGTTTTCCTGGAAGTTCAGGCCAAAAACCAGGTTGGAGATCAGAAAAAAGGAGATCACCACGACCCGAAGCAGAATGAACCAGCCAATCCTCTTGCGATCTTGCATCCAGTTAACCGCCTACCGCGCCCGCCAGCTTGAAGATCGGCAGGTACATGGCGATGACCAGGCCGCCGACCGTAGTCCCCAGGAATACCATGAGCAAAGGCTCCATCATGGCGGTCATGGCGCCGACCGCGTCGTCCACCTCGTCGTCGTAGAAGTCGGCGATCTTGTTCAGCATGGTGTCCATGGCGCCGGTCGCCTCGCCGACGGAGATCATCTGCACCACCATGGCGGGGAACACGCCGCACTCGGCCAGCGGCTCGGCGATGGTCTTTCCTTCCGAGATGGACTGGCGCACCTTGTAGATCGCCTCTTCCACGATCTTGTTGCCGGCGGTCTTGGCGACGATCTCCAGCCCGTCCATGATCGGGACGCCGGAGCTGATCATGGTCCCCAGGGTCCGGGTGAATTTGGCGACGGAAACCTTTCTGACCAGGGGGCCGATGATCGGCGCGTTCAAGGCGAGGCGGTCGATGAGCTTACGCCCCTTCGCCGTCTGGTAGTACTTGCCGAAGGCGTACTTGATCCCGAAGGCGACCGCGATGATGACGATGATGTATTTGGTCAGAAAGTTGCTGATGGCGATGACTATGCGCGTCGGAAGCGGGAGTTCACCGCCGAACTCGATGAACATCTTGGCGAAGGTCGGGATGACGAAGACCAGGATGACGCCGACCACGACGACGGCGATCGTCATGATGGTGATCGGGTAGACCATCGCCCCCTTGACCTGCTTGGTGAGCTTCATCGACTTCTCGATGTAGGCCGCCAGCCGGTTCAGGATGGTGTCGAGGATACCGCCGACCTCCCCCGCCGCCACCAGGTTGACGTAGAGCTGGTCGAAGGCCTTGGGGTGCTTGCCGAGCGCGTCGGCGAAGGTGGAGCCGCTCTCCACGCTCTCCTTCACCTTGATGAGGATGTCCTTGAAGGTCTTGTTCTCCTGCTGGCCGGAGAGGATGTCCAGGCACTGCACGAGCGGCAGGCCCGAGTCGATCATGGTGGCGAACTGCCGGGTGAAGACCACGAGGTCCTTGGTGGCCACCTTTTTGGCGCCGCCGCCGAACAGCTTGATCTCGAAATTGAGACCCTTGCCATCCTCCTTGACGCTGATGCCGCTGAAGCCGTACTTCTTGAGCTGGCCTTCCACCTGCAAAACGGAGGAGGCCTCCATGACCCCTTTCTGGACGCTCCCGGCCTTGCTCCTGGCTTCCCAATTGTATTTAGACATTGAAGCTTATCTCCTTTCCCGGTCAACTGGGACTCTCATCTTATCTCATCGGGCGCCGGGGCTGCCCCAGCGTCGCGTTCCCGGGGCTCAGCATCTGCTTTAACTCATCGGGCTCGGAGGAGCGCCCCAGGGCGTCGTCCACGTTGATGATGCGCTTGGCCAAAAGCGACATCAGGCACTGGTTCATGGTTTGCATGCCGAACTTTTCCTGACCCACCTGCATCTGCGAGTAGATCTGGTGCACCTTGTCCTCCCGGATCAGGTTCCTGATGGCGGGGTTCGGGATCATCACCTCGAGCGCCAGCGCCCTCCCCTGCCCGTTCGCCTTCGGGATCAGGGTCTGGGAAAGCACCCCCTCGAGGACGAAGGAGAGCTGGATCCGGACCTGGGTCTGCTGGTAGGGCGGGAACACGTCGATGATCCGGTTCATGGTCTGGGCGCAGGAGTTGGTGTGCAGGGTGGCAAAGCAGAGGTGCCCGGTCTCGGCAAGGGTAAGCGCCGCCTCGATGGTCTCCAGGTCGCGAAGCTCGCCGATCAGCACCACGTCCGGGTCCTGCCTGAGCACGTACTTGAGCGCGTGCTTGAAGCTCTTGGTGTCGGCCCCCACCTCGCGCTGGTTCACGATGCACCCCTTGTGCGGGTGCAGGTACTCGATGGGGTCCTCGACGGTGACGATATGGTCGTGGCGGTCGGTGTTGATCCGGTCGATGATGGAGGCAAGCGTCGTGGACTTGCCGCTTCCGGTAGGCCCGGTCACCAGAATGAGCCCGCGCGGTTTTTCACAGAGCTCCCGCACGATGGGGGGGAGCCCCAGTTCCTCGAAGGTGAGGATCTTGTAGGGGATGACCCGGAACACGCCGGCGACGGCCCCGCGCTGCACGAAGATGTTCCCCCGGAAGCGGGAGAGCCCCTTCACCCCGAAGGAGAGGTCGAGCTCGTTCTCCTCCTCGAACTTGTGCTTTTGCGAGTCGGTCAATATGGAGTAGCAAAGCTGCTTGGTCTCGATCGGCGTCAAGGGCGGAATGTCCATCGGCGTCAGCTTACCGTCGATACGGATCTGGGGCGAGGTGTTAGTCGTTATGTGCAGGTCCGAGCCGCCCCGCTCCACGAGGTCCTTCAGCAACTGGTGGAAATTTATCATGGTGTCCTCACCTTGTTAGTCATCCGAGACGGTTACCCGCAGCACTTCTTCGAAGGAGGTAACCCCTTCGGCAAGCTTGGTGAGACCGGACTGGCGCATGGTCTTGATACCGAGGCGCATCGACTCCCGCTTGATCTCCGCCGTGTTGGCCCCGTTCAAGATGAGCTCCCGGATCGGCTCCAGCATCGGCATGACCTGGTAGAAGCCGACGCGCCCCTTGTACCCCGTGCCGTTACACTTCGGGCAGCCGGCCCCGCGCTGGCAGACGATCCCCGGCGCCTCGGCGGCCGGCACCCCGGCGTCGATGAGCGCCTGCACCGGGATCTCCTCCACGGTCTTGCACTCCGAGCAGACCCTTCTCGCGAGCCTCTGGGCGGTGATCAGGTTCACGGCGCTCGCCACCAGGAACGGCTCGATCCCCATGTTCAGCAGGCGGTTGATGGTCGAGGGAGCGTCGTTGGTATGCAGGGTGGAGAGCACCATGTGACCGGTGAGCGCCGCCTTGACGCCGATCTCGGCGGTCTCGAAGTCGCGGATCTCCCCGATCATGATGATGTCCGGGTCCTGGCGCAGGAAGGCCCTGAGCGCCGCCGCGAAGTTGAGCCCGATGTCCTCGTGCATCTGCACCTGGTTGATCCCCGCGAAGTTGAACTCGACCGGATCCTCGGCGGTGGAGATGTTCTCGGTCACCTTGTTCAGTTCGGAGAGCGCCGAATAGAGCGAGACCGTCTTGCCGCTTCCGGTGGGTCCCGTCACCAGCACCATGCCGAACGGCTTGTGGATCTCCTTCTGGAAGCTTGCTAAGGCCTCCGGCTCGTAGCCCAATTTGGTCATGTCGAGCTGCAGGTTACTCTTGTCCAGAAGCCGCATGACGATCTTCTCGCCGAAGAGAGTCGGGAGCACCGAGACCCGGAAGTCCATGTCCTTGCCGCCGCCCAGCTTGATCTTGATCCTGCCGTCCTGGGGGAGGCGCCGCTCGGCGATGTCCAGCTCGCTCATGATCTTGATGCGGGAGGTGATGGCGTTCTTCAGCTTCAAAGGGGGCTTCATGACCTCGTACAGGATGCCGTCGATCCGGTAGCGCACCCGGAAGCTCCGCTCATAGGGCTCCACGTGGATGTCGCTCGCCTTCTTCTTGATGGCGTCGGTGAGGATCAGGTTCACCAGTTTGACGACCGGCGCGTCCTCGGTGGCGCGCTCCAGGGAACCCAGGTCGACGTCGTCGTCCTCGCCCAGGACCTCGAAGTCCTCCATGTTGTCCAGGTCGTTCATCACGTCGGCCAGGGAGGCGCTCTGGTCGTAGAGCTTGTCGATGGCGGTCTTGATGGAGCTCTCGGCAACCACCACGACCTCGACGTTGTACCCGGTCATGAACTTGATGTCGTCGATGGCAAAGATGTTCGAGGGGTCGCTCATGGCGATGATCAGCGTGGAACCGGCGCGGTTCACCGGGACGATCTGGTACTTATGGGCGATCTCCGCGGGGATGATCTTGATGACCTGGGCGTCCACGTCGTAGTCGGCGAGGTTGATGGTCGGCACGCCGTACTGTTTGGAGAGAAACGAGGTGAGGTCGGCCTCGGTGATGAGGGAGTCCCTGATCAGTATGGAGCCGAGACGCAACTGCCCACCCGCCGCCTTTTGCTCGGCGAGCGCCTGCTTCAACTGATCCTTGGTGATCAGGTTGTTCCCGACCAGAAGTTCGCCCAGCCTGCTTATGTGCATAGAATCCTCGACGGTGTGCGCATCCAGTGAATGGTATTTTGTAATGACGGCGTTGTCAAGGGATACCTGGCAATCCGAGAGCTCGCAAAGCCCCGGCCATACAGCCATCGGGAGGGGCCTGCCCGGTCCAGATGGTAAAAGCGGCCTCGCCCTGGGCAACCAGCATGCTGATCCCGTTGGCGGCGCAAAGGCCGCAGGCCCGGGCCTGGGCCAGAAGCGGGGTGACCGGGGGGGCGTAGACCATGTCGTAGACCATGAGATCGGTCTTTAGGGCCGATAGCGCCAGGCCGGCAAAGGAGTCTCCCGCCATCCCGACGCTCGTCGTGTTGACGATCAGGTCGAAGGAGCCCAGAAAGGAGGGGTCCTCCAGACGCGCGAGCGTGTCCGCGCAAAGCGCCAGATTCGGCAGGCGCGGGGCGAGGCTTGCCACCAGCCCGGCCGCCGGAGCGCCGGAGCGGTTCGCCAGGCAGATGCGGGCGGCGCCGGCACTCCCCAGGGCGGCGACAGCCGCGCGCGCGGCACCGCCGGCGCCGAGCACCAGGACCGAGCGGCCGGCCGGAGTGAAGCCGAGCTCGCGCGCCAAAGCAGCCACCAGCCCGGTTCCGTCGGTATTGTATCCCAACAGGGCCCCGTCCTGCAGCGCCACGACGTTCACCGCGCCAACCAGTTCCGCCTCGGGCGAGATCCGGTCCAAAAGGGGGATGATGGCGACCTTGTGGGGGATGGTGACGTTGAAGCCGGCGACCCCCAGGGCGGCGAGCCCTGCCACCCCGGCCGCCAGACGCTCGGGGGGGATCTGGAACGGCACGTAGACCCAGTCGAGCCCGAGCGCCGCGAAGGCCGCGTTGTGCATGACCGGGGAGAGCGAGTGGGTGACCGGGAAACCGATGATCCCGGCCACGGTGGTCCTTCCGGTAACGGGAGCCATCAGCGCACCCCGTAGGTGCTGAGCATCTGGTTCACCTGAGTCCCGAGCTCGGGCGAGATGTGCCTGGCGGCCTCCAGCTCGGCGATCCCGGCGGGAATCCGCATCTTCAGGAGTGTCTCCCCCGCCTCCAGGTGCGAGGCGGCATAGATCTGGATCGCCTTGCCGGTGTCGAGATCCCTGAAGAACATGTCCCCCCCGACGATGCCGCGCAGCGTGTAGTACTGCCAGATGTCCGGGTCGGGCGGCGAGAGCGGCGTCCCGGCGCGCTCCAACCGGTAACAGATACCGCGCTGGTGCGGCTGGAAATCGCGAAAAGGAACCGAGTACCTGGTGGAGAAGTCGACGAACACCGGGCGGCGCGGGAACTGTTCATTGGCCGAGATGAAGAGCGCGTCCTCGGGGCCGGCCTGTTCGCCAGGCCCGTTGCGGAGCGCAGAGTTTTGAAAGAGCGCGGGGAAGCCGTCAAGGTACCAGGCAAAAACCAGGTGCGGGGTGTGCAGCAGGTCCAGGTCGTCGCGCATCCGCTCCACCCCCTGCAGATACCAGAGCGGAAAAGCGCCGGAGTCGCCCCAAGTGTAAAGGACCGCCCCCTGCGGCAGGCTCTTCAGCGAGTTGGCGGCGTAGTCGAAGGCGATGTAGTTTTCATGCTGGTCGTTTTCCTGGTAGTGCAGGACGCAGACGACGATCGGCAGCGTCATGACCAGGGAAAGGAGGGCGCGGCAGAGCGGGCGCTTCTCCGCGAGCCCCCGCGGCAGCCACCCGGCCGCCTCGCGCAGCACCCGGAAGGTCCCGACCCCGATGAAGACGGCGCTTAGTAGGTAGAGCGGGGTAAAGAATTCCTCGGTGAGAAAGATCATATCGAGCGGCGTGTTGAAGTAGCCGACGATGACGAGCAAAAAGCTCATTAGCGCGATCAGGTAGGCGAACACCAGGTCCCGCTTCCGGGGGAAAAAGGCAACCAGGCCGATGATCAGCAGCACGAGGCCCGCCACGGTGTACTCGTAGGGGACATTGAAAGCGTTGGCCTGGGCCCAGAGGAGGTCCAGGTCGCGCAGCGGCTTGTCGGTCGGATACCCCTTCCTGAGCAGGTTCCAGAGGAACTGGGAAAGGTTCTTCGAGTCGCCCCAGTTAAGTAGCGGCTTTTGCAGGGCCCGCACGATCAGGTGCAGGTGGATGGCGAAGCCGAGGATGCCGAAGGCGAAGGCCAGGATGAATTCCTTCACCCGGAAGATCACGCGCCAGTTTTTCGAGATGAGGAGATAGGCGTAGGCCGGGATCATCAGCACCATGATCTGGTGGGCGCCGGCTCCCAGGCCGCAGAGGAAGGCCCCGAGATAGACGTAGGAGGGGCGCTCCTCGCCGCGGTCGTAGCTGTCGCGCCAAAGGAGCATCAGGTAGAAAACCATCGCGCAGATGAAGGCCAAAAGGGGATAGGGCTTGTCGTGGTTCGACTGCAGCCAGAGCCTCGGGGTGCAGGCAAAGGTGACCGCCGAGCAGAGCGCGATGACCCCCCGGGCGGTCCGGAAGAAATTCCCCGGCAGTTCCTCGTCCTTCAGGAACTGGCTCACCAGGAGAAAGACGCCGAAGCAGGCGAGTGCCGCGGAGATCGCGGTGGCGATATTGACCCGGAAGGCGATCGAGCCGAAGGGGAGCCAGGTGAAAGGTTTGGCGTAGTTCACAAAGAGCGGGTAGCCGGGCGAGTGCGCGGTTCCGAGCGAAGAGACCGCGGTGATGAACTCGCCGGAATCGAAGAAGGTGACCGAAGGCGCGAGCGTCAGCAGATAGATCGCAAAAGGGATGCAGAAGGAGAGTATGGCGAAGGGATCCAGTCGCCGCAGGATGGTCCTAGTGCTCACGCGGGGGCTCCTGATTCGTGTTCGTTTTCGGCGCTGATCTTCTTCAGTGTCAGCTTGTCACGCCAAAGAAAGTAGAGACCGGCGGCGATCACGGGGAAAAAGCTTAGGCCGTGGACCACCAGGGCGATGGAGAGCGCCTGCTCGGGGCCGATGTTGAAGGCGGAAAGAGCGGTGACGCAGGCAAAATGATAGGTTCCGACGTAGCCCGGAGAAGCTGGGACCATGACGGCGAAAACCAGGAACACCATGATGAACATGCTCGCCTGGATCGGGAGGGCAACGCCGAAGGAGCGCAGCACCAGATCGACCGGCCAGATGGCGCTGGCCCAGATGAAGAGAGAGCTCACCAGGATGGCGGCCTGGTGGGGAAGCCGCGTCGGTACCTGGATTCCGGAGATGAAGGAGCGCATCAGGGACGCGATCTGATCGGAAAAGCGCGCGGAGACCGGGGTGATGACCCGTGAGACCAGCCGGACTGTCCACTCGGTGCGTCTTTTCAGCAGGGTCAGAAAGGCGAGCACCGCGATATAGAGGGCAAAGGTGACGTAGCCGCCGGTCACCAGGCCACCCTGGATGCGCTCCATCCCGGCAGGGAGGTGAATGGTGAAGAAGGTGATCAGCAGGACCAGCAGCACGGTAAAGCCGTCGCAGAGGCGGTCCAGCACCAGCGAGGCGAAGACCGCGGAGGTGGCGATCCCCTCCTTTTTTCCCAGGGAGTAGGCGCGCACGAACTCGCCGAGCCGGGCCGGGAGCAGGTTATTGGCCATGTAGCCGATCAGGGTGGAGGAGAAGAGGTTGGCGAGTCGGGTCTTTTTAATAGGCATCAGCAGGAATTTCCAGCGCACCGCCCGCAGGAAATAGCTCACAAAGGTCAGGGCAAGCGCCGGCGGGAGGTAGCGGTAATCGAGCTGCCGGAAGGCGGCCATCAGCTTGTCGAAATCGATCTTGCGAAAGAGCAGGAAAAGGAAGAAGGCGCTGATGGCGATCCCGACCCAGAGCTTATAATCTATTTTATGCTTGGACAAGCGTGCTCCCTTGCGGTTTTTTCAATCGGTCGGATCCGACTGATCGGTCGGATCAGGGATCGGTCGGATCGGACCGATCGAACATTCAGGTGACGTCGTGATACTCGATGATGCTCGCGTCGCGCAGGATCTCCCGGCAGCGCTCCACGTCGGCCGCTATCGCGGCCTTGAGCGCCTCGAGGTCGGAAAAGCGCTCCTCGCCGCGCAAACGGTCAATGAAGAAGACCGAGACCTCCCGGCCATACAGGTCGCCGGTAAAGTCGAAGAGAAAGACCTCCAGGGTGAGCCGCTCGTTGGCAAAGGTCGGATTCGTCCCGATGTTGCAGGCCCCGTCGTAAAGCTCAGCGCCGACCCGCACCTTGACCGCGTAGACCCCCGCGGCGGGAAGCAGCTCCTCGTCGGTGTCGAGGTTCGCCGTGGGATACCCCAGGCCGCGCCCCCGGTGCTGGCCGTGCACGACGGTGCCGGTCAGGCAGAAGTGCCGCCCCAGAATGGAAACGACCCCCTTCAGATCCCCCTCGCGCACCAGGTGGCGCACCTTGGTGGAACTGTAGACCGTGGAGCCGTTGGTAATGGGGGGAAGCAGTTCGACGCTGTAGCCGAAACACCCGCCCAGCTTGCGTAGCAGCGGCAGATCCCCCTCCCGGCCGCGCCCGAAGGCGTAATCGTAGCCGACCACCAGCTGCTCCATGCCGATGGCAGCGACCAGGATCTGTTCCACGAACTCCTGGGCGGAAATGGCGGCAAAGGTAGCGTCAAAAGGGATTTCCAGCAGGTAGTCGATGCCGGAGGCCTCGATGAGGGATTCCTTCTCGCGGGGGCTCGTAATCAGCTTCACCCCGGTGCCGGGCGAGAGTACCTGGAGCGGGTGCGGGACGAAGGTGATCACCACCGAGACGCCGCCGGCGGCCCGGGCCAGCTCGCGCACCCGGCGAAAGATCTCGCGGTGCCCCAGGTGCACCCCGTCAAAGTTGCCGATGGTGACCGCCGGGTGCCGGAGTTTTTCCTTGATCTCTGAGACGCTCTTAAAAATGATCATAATACGGCGCGAACCTTATGCATTAGGTACTTTCCAGATTAGTTCTGACCTGCGGCTGTTGTCATGCGGATACCCGTAAAGGGTATCCCTACAAATACGTAGTGCGTAGGGGCACCCCTTGCGGGTGCCCTACCTTGAGTGGCTGCAAATCAGCGCGAATTCGGCTGTTTAGCCTAGGCTTCGGCCGGTTCTGCGACCTCGGGCACCCGCTTCTTGCCGAAAATAAGCGCCACCCAGATGCTGATCTCGTACATCAGGTACATCGGCAGCATGATGACGAACATGGTCACCAGGTCGGCGTGGAAGGCGGCGATGATGGCGCTTGCCAAAAGGGCGTATTTTCTGCGGGTGGCGAGCATACGGTAGTTCACGATGCCAAAGCGCGACAGCAAAAGCGAGAGGATGGGGAGCTCAAAGATCAACCCGAACACCAGGATGAGCCTCAGGCAGAAGTTTATGTACATGGACATGTTGAACCAGCTCTGCAGCCCCACCGCCTCGTAGGAGAGCGAGAAGTTGATGATGACCGGCCAGATCACCACCAGGAAGAACATCGCCCCGACGCAGAAGCTGACGGTCGCGACCGTGACAAACGGCACCACCATGCGCCGCTCCTTCCGGGTCAGCCCCGGTGCCACGAAGAGCCAGAACTGGTGAAAGAGTACCGGCAGCACGATGATCATCCCGGCGAGCATGGAAATCTTGCACTGCACGAAGAACGGCTCCAGGGGGGCCGAGTAGTTGAGCGGCCGCGTCTTCTCGGGGACCCCGTGATCGTCCCCCAGCTGGAAACGCTGGTAAGCCCCCGGATAGCGCAGCTTCACCTCGTGGTAGATCGTTTTCTTGAGGTCACTCAGGTAGGTCTTCCCGGTGAGCGGCTTCTCAACGAAGGTCAAAAGGTCGTTGGAAAAGTTCCAGGCAACCCCCATGCCGATGATGATGGCGAACGTGCAGACGATGAGCCGTTTCCTAAGCTCGATCAGATGCTCCATGAACGGCAGGACTTTTTCCTCAGCCATATCCCGTATTTCTCCTAATGAATGCCGCGTAGAGCTAAGCAGTTTCTATACCACAGCGCATTAACCTTGTGCAACTTGTTTCAACGCCGCTTCCCCTGGGGGCGCTTCCCCTTGACCGGAATGCGCGGGTAGCTGTCACCCGCGCCGGGAGCTGCGATCGGCCGCTTTTCCAGGGTTCCCACCAGGGCGAATTCCACCTGTTTGCGCGCCTCGTTCACCGCGGCGACCTTCACCCGGATGCGGTCCGCGATCCGGTAGGTCGCCCGGCTCCTTTCCCCGACCAGGGAATGGCTCTTCTCCATGTGCACGTAGTAGTCGGCCGGCAGGGTCGCGACCGGGATCATCCCCTCCACGAAGAGCTCGACCAGTTCCACGAAGAGCCCGAACTGGGCCACGCCGGTGATGAAGCCGTCGTACTCCTCGCCGATCTTGTCCCTCATGAACTGCATCTTCTTCAGGTCGACCATCTCGCGCTCCGCCTCCATGGCGACCCGCTCCCGGCGGCTCGTGTGGATGGCCGTTTCCGGCAGGCGCGCCTCCAGGTGGTCCCGGTCGCGCGGGGAGAGGCGGTCCGACAGGACGAGCCGCAGGATCCGGTGCACCACCAGGTCCGGGTAGCGCCGGATCGGCGAGGTGAAATGGGTGTAGGAAGGGGCGGCGAGCCCGAAGTGCCCGAGGTTCTCGCTTGAGTAGCGCGCCTGCTTCATGCAGCGCAGCAGCACCTCGTTGATGAGCCGCTCCTCGGGCTTCCCCTCCACCTCGGCCAGGAGCTTCTGCAGGGCGGCGGGGTTCACCTTGTCGTCCAGGACCGGCAGCTCGTAGCCGAAGCTGAACACGAACTCGGAGAGGTCCTTCAGCTTCAGGGGATCGGGGTTCTCGTGGACCCGGTACAGTGACGGGACCGGCGTCCCCTCCAGGAAGCTCGCGACCGCCTCGTTGGCGGCCAGCATGAACTCCTCGATGATGCGGTGGGCGAGGTTACGCTCGGCCCGGACGATCGCCGTGGTCTCCCCCTGCAGGTCGAGGATGATCTGGGGCTCCGGGAGGTCGAAGTCGATGCTGCCGCGCTCCCGGCGCCGGGCGTTCAGGCGCAGCGAAAGCTCCTCCATGATTCTCAGGTCCGGGACCAGGGCAGCCCGGGCGGCGAGCGCCTCGGGGTCGGCGTCCACCAGGATCTGCTTCACGACCGTGTAGGTGAGCCGGGCGGCGCTCTTGATGACGCTCGGGTAAAAGCGCGAGTCGATCATGGCGCCCTGGGGGTCGAAGAGCATCTCCGCCGTCATGGTGAGCCGGTCCACCTCGGGGTTCAGGGAGCAGATCCCGTTGGAGAGTTCTTCAGGGAGCATCGGGATGCAGCGGTCCGGAAAGTAGACCGAAGTCCCCCTGAGGTACGCCTCGGTGTCGAGCCGGGAGCCTTCGCGCACGTAGTGGGAGACGTCGGCGATGGAGACCCAGAGCCGGATATTGTCCCCCTCGCGGGCGACCGCAACCGCGTCGTCGAAGTCCCGGGCGGTCTCTCCGTCGATGGTGACGGTGAGCCGCCCCCGCAGGTCGATCCGGCCGGCCAGGGCCGCCTCGTCCACGACCTGCGGCTGCCGTGACGCCTCGGCCAGCACGTCCTCGTCAAAGAGATAGGGAAGGTCGTACTTCTTGATGACGGTCAGCACCTCGACCTCGGGGTCGTTGGCGTCGCCGAGCACCTCGGAGATGCGCCCCTCCAGGCCGGCAACCTTACTGGGATAGCCGGTGATCTGCGCCAGCACGACCTGGCCGCTGCGCGCGCCACCGAGCGCGCCCGGCGCGATCACGACGTCACGCCCGAGCCTCTGGTCGTCCGGGATCACCCGCCCCCCCTTCCCCAGCGCCTCGAAGCGGCCGACGACGCTGGTGACGCCCCTTTGGATCAGGGCGGTCACCCTCCCCTCCTTCTTGCCGTCACGTCGCACCGCGACCACCTGGGCCTCGACGAGGTCGCCGTTCATGCAGTCGCGCAGGTAGCGCGCCGGCACGAACAGGTCGCCGCTGCCGTCCTCCGGCGCCACGAAGCCGTAGCCGTCCCGGTGCACGGAAAGTTTGCCGCGCATGGCGCCCACGGCCCCGGCGATCGCGTACAGGCGCCCGGGGAGCTTGACGATCTCGCCTGCTTCCAAAAGCGTGTCCAGCAGACCCTCCAGGCGGTCCCTCTCCTGCCCCCGTGCCACTCCCAGGGCCTTCAGCATCTGCCTGAACGCCACCGGTTCCCCGCCCTTCAAGAGCTTCAGGACGGCTTCTTTACCTTTACGCATAAACTCCCCTTCTGGGACAACTCATTATTATCAGGCGCCCGCGCCACCGGGCTCGCCAATGAAGATTCATATCACCCGGATAATGCAGAAGCGCCGGCTGAATGTCAATGACTTTACCCTTTTGCGCCGTATACCGAACCGGCGCAAGCGCCAGGCCGGGGAGGTTGCGTCGGGAAAAATTCCTTTGCTATTTCAAGCACCCTCCGGTAGAAATAGTAGTTTAGCTTCTGCAACACCGACAAGGGAGTCTCCATGTTTTGCCGCACCATCGCAAGCGCCGCACTGCTTCTCAGCGTAACCCTACCCACCTCAGCGCTCAGCCAGACCACGACCGCCGACACCCCACTGGCAAGTGCCGCCCAACGCATGAAGGTAAAGGACTTTGCCGGCGCGCGGGAGGCGGCTCTCAAGAGTAGCCCCGGCGGAGCCCGCGCCTTTTTGCTCGGCATGTCCTGCGTGCGGCTGGAGCTTTGGGAGGAAGCCGCCGGACAACTCGCCATCGCGGCCGGCAGCTATCCCCTTTTGGCCGACTACGCCCTGTACCAGCAGGGGGTAGCACTCGCCAAGCTGGGACGCAATGATCAGGCGCTGCCACCGCTCTTCAAATTATTGAAACAGTACCCGGACAGCCGTCTGGCGCGGCCCGCGGTCCTATTGTATGCCGATACCCTGGCGGCAGGCGGGTACCCCAAGGAGGCGCTGGAGAGCTACGGCCTGTTTCTGGAGCGCTACCCTTCCGGCGCCGACTCGCTCGCGGCCCTGATAGGCTCGGCGCTTTGCCGTGAGAAGCTCGGGGAGACGGCAACCGCGGTGATCATCTACCGGGGCATCTGGCTCAGCCATCCCACCTCCCCTCTTGCCGAAAGGGCCCAGGCGGAGTTGGGCAGGATCGCCACCCTCGGGGTGAAGGTCGAGCCCTACAGCTCCGCCGAGCTTCTCAAGAGAAGCGGCACCCTTTACGACCTGGGGCGCTTTGCCCAGGCTGCCAAGGGTTACGCGGAGCTGCCGCTTACCGCCGAGGCGCCGGAGTTCGGCAGCAAGGTGCGTTTCAGGACCGGGCAGGCCCTCTACAAGGCCAAGCGTTACCAGGAGGCGGAGCAGACACTGAGGGGGGTGGCTTCGGGACCGGACCTGGCGCAGGCGAACGAGGCGAACTACTGGCTCGCCAAATCCCTGGACAAAAACGGCAAGACCGACCAGGCCTACGAGCTTTTGCTCCGGCTGGCGCAGACGCCCCAGGGGGGAAGCGTCGCGGAGGAGGCCCTGCTTGACGCGGCATATCTGAAACGCTATCAGCAAAAATGGGGTGAGGCGCTTCAGCTCTTCCAGAGGTTCCTGGCCAGCCATCCGGACCCCATCAAGAGCGGGGGTGTCCTCTGGGAAGCCGCCTGGGTGAGTTACCAGTTCCGGGATTATCAGGGTGCCGCGGGGTATCTGAAAAAGCTCAGCGCCAATCCGGAGCTGCGCGAGAAAGCGCTCTACTGGCTGGGAAAAGCACTCTCCAACGCCGGAGATCTCAAGGGAGCGCAAAGCGCCTACGCGAGCCTCGCGGACGAATACCCCTTCGGCTACTACGCGCTCATCTGCAACAGGTGGTGCGAGCTGGGCGCCTTCCCGGTCCCGCCGAGGAACCTCAGCGAAGCGCTGCCGATGCCGGCAGGTTTCGAGCGGGAGAAGGCCCTGATCAGCTTCGGGCTCTTCGACGAGGCGGCGCGGGAACTCACGGCGGGGAGGAAGAGCAGAAACCCCCTCGGCATCGCCCGGCTCTTCCTGGAGATGGACAACTTCAACGGAGCGCTGCACGCGGTGGCGAAGGAAAATCCGAAACGCACGGAAAAGGAAAGCGCGTCAGTCTGGGGGATCAACTACCCGCTCGCCTACCGGGAAGAAGTCGCCAAGAATGCGCTTGCAACGGCAATTCCGGAGAGCCTCATCTACGCGATCATGCGCACCGAGAGCAACTACTCCCCGGTCGCCCTCTCCCCGGTCGGCGCCGTCGGGCTGATGCAGATCATGCCGGCGACCGCGGAGGCGATCTCCCGGGGAGACTCGGCGCGTCTCACCCGTCCCGAAATCAACATACGGTTGGGTGCCAAGTACCTCAGGGACCAGATGGCGACCTACGAGCGGAGCATCCCGCTCACCGCCGCGGCTTACAACGCGGGCCCGGGAAACGTGAAGCGCTGGCAGAAAAGCTTAGCCGGGCTGCCCCAGGACGAATTCATCGAGAGCATCCCGTTTCGCGAGACCCGCGAGTACGTAAAGAAGGTCGTCAGCGCCATGGAACTCTACCAGAGGCTGTACCGGCTCCCCGCGCCCAGGAATTAGCGGGTCGGGTGTCGCGGAGGGATCGCCCTCCCCTGTCCCGAATTGAAGAAAAGGAAGTCGACAGGTCGAAATCGGGCGAATACAAGATTCGCCCCTACCTTTACCAGCGTAGGGGCGAATCTTGAGTTCAAAATCGGCGACGTAGGGGCGAACCTCGTGTTCGCCTTGGCAGCCGCAGGTTACGGCAGGGCAGAATGATCTTGGGCACCCGTTACGGGATGCCCTTTTTTTTTACAGAACTACCCCTGCATTTCAATCAGGGAATGATCCCCGATGTTCATCCGCCTGGTCGAACCGATCAGATGGACCGAATCGCCCAGAATCGAATCGTGCAGGATCATGTTGCTCACGTGCGAATCGCCGTTGATGATGGCATTTTGCAGGATGCTCGACTCGACAACGCTGCGGGCCGCAATGGATACGTTCGGCCCGAGTATGCATCCCCGCACGACCGCACCCGCCTCGATATGCACCGGCTCAATCAGTAGCGAATCAATCACCTCTCCGTGGTTGTGATGACGCCCGACCAGGAGATAGCTGTTGGTCTGCAGCAGGGTCTCGGGAGTGCCGCAATCGAGCCAGGCGTCGATCTCCGGCGCCTTGAAGCGGCGGCCGTCCCGAATCATGCGCATGAAGACGGCCGGCAGGTAATACTCGCCCTTCACCGTCTCGCCGGAGTTGATGGTCTGCATCAGGTAGTGCATGAAGGCAACGCCGTCCTTCAGGTAATAGAGACCGACCTGGGCAAGCTTCGATACCAGGGTGTCCGGCTTCTCCACCATGTCGACGATCAAACCGTCTTTGACCACGTTGACGCCGAAACGCTGGTAGTCCTCCACCTCCTTGGAATAAATCAGGCCGTCGCAATCGGCGGAGAGCGCACGGATACCGGTCAGGTCCGCGTCGAAGATGGTGTCGTTAAACACGATCAGCAGATCCTCCCCCGGCTCGACGAAGGGTTGGGCGAGAGCGACGGCGTGGGCCGGTCCCTGACGCTCCTTCTGGACGATGTAGCGACAGGGAAGAGCCGGGAAGGCAGCGTCCATGAACTCCTTGATCTGTCCGCCATTTTCATCGGTGATAAAGAGATATTCCGCGGCATCAAGAGGAATCAGCCGGGAAATGATATGTTCCAGCACAGTCTTTCCCGCCACGTGAACCAGAGACTTCGCTTTGGTATGGGTGTGCGGTCTGAGTCGAGTCCCTTTCCCGGCAACGGGAAGCAGTATCTTCATGTAATTTCTCCTTGGCTCAATAGCAACACAATATAAACCGTCGGGATACGATAAACCGCATGGATCTGACGGCTACAGCATTTCAGTTATTTCCAGCAATGGCAGGCCAGCAACAGGCAAAGAGCTGACGCTAAGGATCATCAGGCCGGGCATAGTACCACAGATACTCTCCTTATGTAAGTCGGCATTTCCAGTCAGTCAAGGCCTTGAAAGGTATCCGATGACGGGTGAGAGACCACTGCCACCTGTGACCCGGGCGACTGGGGTCACCTAAGCCAAATCGCGACATTCCCCCCTACAGTGCAATCCCTTGAGGGCGACCGCCGGAAGTCACTGAAACGGGTTGTCGACGGTCTCGGGCGCTACCGTGGAGATCTTGTCGGGAAGTTCCGCCTGCTCCATTTCGGCTACAGTCAGGTCGAGCACTTCTTTCAGTTGCCGGGCATATGCCAGTCCTTCCCGGTCCAGGGTCAGGTCAAGCGTTCCGAAAATGCTGACCCGGTCCAGGCGGTTTTCAATGGTCAAACCGCCAAGGTTGATACAGTCCGATTCGTTGCCAAACGGTTTGATCTTGATCTTTGCCATGATCAATAACCTCTTTTGCTGCGTTCTTTGTGCGCGCTGGGCTCCGAGAGCCTCATGGGTCGATTCTTCACACTGTCACTGACCGACGGGAACACGCTCATGCCGGTAACTTTTTCCAGTTCAGCTATGGTGATGGTTTCCGGCTGGGCCGCGCCGGTGTTATCTATCAGATAGGCCCCTGCCTCCTGCCTTTTGGGGTCGTAAACCGCCTTGAAGAGCTGAGTCGGCACCAGGACCACCCCTCCGATCCGCTGCAACTGCGCTCCATGGTAGATCGGGCCGGTCACCACGTACAATTCGCCCCGCTCGCGCGCCAAGGTTCGCACCGCCGACTCGATCCCTTCCCACACTCCCCGGTTGTTCTTCGGGTCCTGGGGGATCATGTTGGCCAAGGAAAAGCACTCCTGCTGGGATTTCGCGTCCGGCATGTCGCCTGAGGGAGCCACGTGCCCTCTATCATACCCCGACCTGGCATAGTTGAGCAACTCCGCCCGTTCGGAGGATGGGAGGTTCGGGTCGGGGAAGAACTTGCTGTTGCGCCTCATGGTCTTGGCCAGGGCCAGGCGGTTGCGGGTCAGGTGTTCTGCCGAGTAGAGGGGTGTCCGGGTGATCCCGGAGTGCAGCAACCCGAACTCGGAATAGCACACTTCCCGTGCCTTGCCCGAAAGCTTCTGGTTGACGAGGTCCGGGGCCTGGCCGCCGGCAAAGTGGTCCGGGCAGTGGGTTTGCGCCGCATTGGATACTGCAGCGACCATAAAAAGTGACAGAGCGACGACCAGACTGCTAAAACGTTTCAATGAGTTCTCCCGTCAATATCAAGTGTTCTGCTCCCAAGGACCAGCCGCCTGCCGCAATGGGGCGATCTCAACCGGCTGCAATGTATTCCGTGACAGATACGAACTCCGGCTCCCCGGTTACCCAAAGTGCCCAGTTAGACAACCAGCACGGTATATTGAGCGGAAATCGCAGAAAGAAAGGGAAAGATGCCGTTATTCACGGCATAGGTATGCTTGAGAACCAGCAGTAACAACGAAACCACGATGAATCCGGAAATGCCCAGGTTAATGTTGCCAGGCACATCGACAAATATCAGGACCAGATATTCGCTGCACCTTGTAGCCGGTGGTGTGTGCATATCGTACCTGCGACGTGACAGGGCGCGCTTGCCGTCTTGCTCATTCCTTGCCCTCAGGAAAGACACATCCGCCATTGCGGACCAGCGCCTTCACCTCTTCGCTCACCTGCATGGGGCTTCGACTTAATCGAGCAACGAACTCCTTGCGGTGCCGCACGTACGACTTCGAATCGTGCTTCGCGCTCCAAAGGACTATGTTAAGCAGGATGGGAATGAGGTCCAGGCCCTTCTCGGTCAGAGTGCAGAAGTCCTTGCGCCTGTCGTCGGGGCTGGGCGCCCTCGAGAGAATTCCTTGCTCCTCAAGAAAGGCAAGGCGGGAAGCAAGGACATTGGTCGCGATTCCCTCTTCCGATTTCAGGAACTCGCCATACGTCTTCTTGCCAGCAAAAACGATGTCGCGAATGATCAAGAGCGACCACCGGTCGCCGAAGATCTCCACGCCGTAGTTCACTGCGCAATGGGACCGAATGTCTTCTTTACACGTCGTCTTCATGACTTGACCGTAATATCGCTTGCATGTCGCAAGTAAAATCCCATTATCTACACCTCATTTGCAAAATCTGGCTTAGCGTTGGTTAAAAAATCAGGGCATTGCCTTCCATTGTCGGTTACGATGTTTTTGCAAAAAACCATCAACGCGCAAAAGGGAAGACAGTGCTTATCGAGACTGTACTGAATCGTCTCGAACGTTTCAAGTCATTCGTGTTTGGATCAGGGTATTTATTCGGTCAACCGTCGTCAGTATCTTTCTAAAATCTTTTCGCGAGGGGTGAAGAATAGATTCTTGGGGGTCGGTCACCGAGGTGGAGCAGAAGGGGCGTAATGTCGGTTTCGTTCTGCGGGGAGCAGGGAGTTCAATCAAACCGTCGTAAGCGTCAACTGAACCCCATCTTGTAGCACGGTTTAGCTATTGCTAAACTGGTCTCCTCAACATTACAGCCCCTGAGGAGGCCCCATGCCCCATCACCCCACGAACTGGCCGGCTAAGCTTGCC
>Ga0209123_1000466_pt1 | contig 52152 bp, 34 predicted proteins | sample BarGraIncu00431A_FD_184500 | JGI IMG/M metagenome (GOLD analysis project Ga0209123, IMG submission 184500) | Arctic peat soil microbial communities from Barrow, Alaska, USA - Barrow Graham LP Incubations 004-31A (SPAdes) (version 2) | ecosystem: Environmental > Terrestrial > Soil > Wetlands >... | reverse complement strand
GTTGTTGTTGTTTTGTTACTCTTAATCGCGCTTCGATTAAATAACTGTTTGTTTCGTTTTCCGCTTTCATTGTTTGTAATTCAAACGGGCTGCAAAGGTAATGCTTTTTTCCAATCTACCAAACTTTTTAAAAATAATTCTTAGTTTTTATTCTCAAGGCCAGCCAGCCTTTCAAATCATAAATTCCAAATTATCAAATCGTTTATTTCACTAAAGCTTCACTCTTAAAGCGGGTGCAAAAGTAGTGCTTTTTTCCGAACTACCAAGCCTTTTCGAAAAAAGATTTGTTTTTATTTTCCACCACTCTTTAAATTGTAAATAGTAAATGAATAAAGAGTAAATCGTATCATGCTTCTCTCTTAAAGCGGGTGCAAAAGTAGTCGCTTTATCCTTACAAACCTAACTTATCCGGCTCTTTTTTCTGTTATAAAACACAAATAAACCCTAAGGCGCTGAACAAAAAGAGCTTTTGATTGAAAATAAATTTCAAGAAACAAAGAATAAAATCCTGAATCTTCCAAATAATCTGTTTTCAAAGCCGTTTTCTTAAGTTATCCGTAGAATATTAGCACCGAATAGGACATAAAACATGGATTTCAGACGACCTTAGTCCGGAAATAATCTGAAAATAATTTCAATTCCTTTCTGTAAACATACTGATTGATTCAATTTAGTTTCATCTACTATCTTAAAAACAACCAGCCTGCAATACCGCATTTCCAACAGGAATATAACAAACCTGTTACATCGCAGAGTTTAATATCATATAAAAAATGGATATTTCAACTTTTCTCTTGTTATTATTCGTGATGATAAACTACTGTTCCATTATAAACATTGATTTTCCTTTCCATTAATAGATAACATTCGACCACATCATGAAAATCTGCCAACTGATGGTGTTTTATGAAAAGAACAGAACCATCAACTGAACCCGATCCGTTGAATGGCGTCAATTTACCGGGTTTCCTTTCATGGACCTCTTTCTTCGGGGATCTTACCATTAACTGATTGCCATGATGCTACCATGATGTTGCAGCTATCATTTTAATATAAGGTATTTCGTTCTGTAAGTTACAAAATAGAACGGAACAAATGAACGTCTTATCTTATATATAGAGACTATCTGTTTTTCCTCTACTTATATCTTTGTCGACTGGTGTACATGGTATGTCATAAAACGGCTTGTGAAACTGAATTAAAATAACTCCTGGTTTTGTTCCATTTCTTACAATTTATCCCACGGGAGTATTTATTGGAATTTCAACACTATCCATTCACCGGTCAAAGACAGTTTAGTAGGGGTTCCGAGGGGGTTCAATGAGGTTTACCCCTCCTAACCCCCTCGCAACCCCCAGGCAACCCCCAGGCAACCCCCTCGGAAGAGTGAACAAATATTACCTGAATTTGCTTTCGAAAAAGCTTTCAATTTCATACGTTTTCACTTCCATCCAACAAATTCAATTACTAATCACACCTGTCAGACGCACCGACTGGATTGAAATGTCTTTTGCATTGATAAAAGCGAACGGTTAATTTAAGATGCCTTACACAGATAGATCTTACTGCGCCACCATGATACCGAAAAAAAATTGACCAAGTGCCATGGGTCGTATTAACAAGCCGATTGACTGAAATCAACACGTCACTTTTTGCAACATTCCTAAATTCAAAAGCACTTTACTTAGCTGGATTTCTGTCATATAAATGACACTAAAGTATATTTATTCAATTAGGAAACACCACTTTAAAATAATTTGATTACTTTTGGCATTAGTTTTAATAAATCTGCATCTAAGGTAAAGGACTCTTTTTCAATATAATTATCTATGAATCCCAAAATAAGAATAGTTCTATACGGATTAAGTGTATTTGTAATTTACACAGTTTTTGCTATTGCATTAAGGATGTTAACCCATCATGTACCAACTGAAGATGAGTACCTGGGATTAATTTCAAATAAAGATTTACTGTTAGGACTTCTTTTAGCATTTGTGTTGACATTTACGCACGAAAAGAAAAAGACGCTGAAATAAACCATTTCTTATGCTCAGACATTATTTCAATAATTAAATGATCAACACGATACATTATATAATACGTTTTTTACTGGGCGAAGACATTTCAGATGATCTTCTTTCTCAGGTAGGCTATACCGATGATCCGAAAGAATATCATCAGTATAAGCTGGTTATATTTCCTTCTACCTTTTTCACTCCTGAAATATACGGGTCCCTAAAATCAATCCCCTCCGTACCTTTGCAAATTTGGGAAGAAGCACCAATATTATTTGGGAACCCAATGATTGAAGTGATTGAAGGCACACGTATTATATATCCCGATTTAGTTGCCAGCACGTATTTTCTGATATCCCGGTACGAAGAAATGGTGCGGGATGATGTTCGGGACGTACACGGACGTTTCCCCGGGATAGAATCACTTCCTTACCGTGCAGGGTTTATTGATTCGCCGCTGGTAGACGAATACAGCAAATTATTACGGATTCAGCTTCGAGAGGCAGGGTGTGAAATACAGGAACCACCTAAAGAGATACGAAAAATATACCTGACCCATGATGTTGACCAGCTATCGCATTACAGAAGTGTAAGAGGTTTAATGGGAGGGCTTTTACGTGGAATCAGGTGGCCAAAAGAAGGCAATGAAGCAATAAAAAGTTATTTTGGCGGATTGAGGAATGACCCATGGTATACCTTACCCTGGTTGTTTAAACTGGATAATTCTGTCAGACAGGTATTGGGGAATGACCGGTGCGAAGCCATTGCATTTATTAAAGTGGGTGGTGGTACCAGGAAAGAGGATAAACCATTTATTACACATCATATCCAGGATTTTCAATCGCTGCTAAACCTCTGTCGTAAGAAAAATATCACCCTGGGCCTGCATTCCAGCTACGAAGCAGGAATAAAACCGGCTCGAATTGCAGATGAGAAAAAGCATCTGGAACGTGTTTCGAAAAGAGAAATAAGTTACAACCGTCATCATTACCTGGACACCCGGGAGCCACAGGATATGCAAATATTGATCGATATCGGTATCACTGATGATTTCACCCTGGGATATGCCGATATGGCAGGATTCAGACTTGGTACCTGTCGTGCGGTAAAATGGATCAACCCCAACACCCGCCAGGTAACTTCCCTGACGTTACACCCACTGGCAGTGATGGATAGCACCCTAAGTGACAAGAGGTATATGTACATGAACTCGCACGAAGCCTTTGAGTATTGTATGCGACTTATTAACATGGTAGAAAGCTGGAACGGCGAGTTGGTACTGCTCTGGCACAACACGACTGTGGAAGATACACCTCAGTCGTATCACCGAAAACTTTACCAGGATATTATCAAGTACCTAAAGACGAGGAAGCTGGAGAATGAGCGTGAACAAGTGATTGGTTGATTGGTTAAATAGTCGATTGAGTTTATAGGCAATCCGTTGAATACAGGTAGTGTAGTTAATATTTCATGTTTAAATAGAAAAATACATTTATTTCCCCATAAACAGTTACCATGCAAAAGACAGCTATTGTTTGTGTCACCAATGACCTGAGCACCGATCAACGCGTACACAAGACTTGCATGACCCTTCAGAAATGTGGGTATTGGGTGAAAGAAACCGGCAGGTTATTGCCCGAAAGCTTGCCGTTGGAACGTCCGTACTTTACAGTTCGCAAAAAACTATGGTTCCGGAAAGGACCTCAATTCTACGCTGAATTTAATATCCGTTTGTTCCTTTACCTGATGTCTTCAAAGGTGGATCTGATTTTTGCCAATGATCTGGACACCTTGCCTGCAGCATATCTGGCTGCTACCCTTCGTGGAAAAAGAATCATTTACGATACGCACGAATACTTTACCGAGACTCCTGAACTGGTTAACAGGAAACTGACGCAAACTATCTGGAAAAAGCTGGAAGATTATTTCTTCCCGAAACTAACCGACATACTTACCGTTAATTCTTCCATTGCAAAACTCTATGGCGACAAGTTTAACAAAACGATAGCTGTCAGCCGCAATATACCGTCCACCTTTGCTCCTGAACGATTGAAATCAAGAATAGAATTGGAATTGCCTGAAGACAAGCACATTTTGATTTTACAGGGAACTGGCATCAACATAGAACGAGGTGCTGAAGAAGCCGTACTTGCCATGCAATATCTTGCGAATTCAGTCTTGTTGATTGTGGGAAGCGGAGATGTATTCCCTACCCTGCATAAGATTATTAAACAATACAACCTTCAGAAGAAAGTCATTTTCAAACCTAAAATGTCGTTTACCGAACTTCGCCAGTATACCATGAACAGTGACCTTGGACTGGCCATCGACAAAGACACCAATCTGAATTACCATTTTTCACTACCCAATAAACTGTTCGATTATATCCATTCGGGCATTCCTACCCTATCGTCAGGATTAATTGAACTGAAAAAAATCATTGACCTGTATGATATCGGCTATTATATCCAAAACCACGATCCAAAACATATTGCTTCGGTAATATCCGACATCTTTAGTGACGAGGCTCGATATAAAACTGTAAAAAAAAACACCTTAAAGGCAAAAGAAGATTTGTGCTGGGAAAAAGAGGAAACAGTGTTAATCGGGGTGATAAATAGAAAAAACTGACTACCCTATACTCAACCAGATAAAGGTCATTTCAGGAAGAAGACGATTGTTTGACATTTAAATAACGTTCAAAGTACAATATTTCTTTATTTAAACGATTTAATGCTTACACTTTTAACCCAATATTTTAAATTGAACTGGGAAAATCGAACAAATAATTCGCTATAATAATATGATATCAATCCTGATCCCATCATACAACTTCAATATCACCGGCCTTGTGTCTGATTTATATCAACAAGCAGTTGAAACATATATCAATTTTGAGATTATTGTCATGGAAGATGGTTCAAAGTTGTATGTAGAGGAAAATAATAGGATAACTGAATTAAAATATTGCCGACATATTATATTGGAAGAAAATATTGGCCGGTCAGCTATTCGAAACAAGCTAGCATCAGAAGCAAAATACGAACATATGCTATTTCTTGATTGTGATGCAAAAGTCAGTTCGACACATTTTGTAGAAAAATATATATCATTTTGTAAAGAAGATTGCATCGTTTTAGGCGGAAGGATTTATGATGAAGAAAATACCGACCCCCAATTCAGTTTAATTATTAAATACGGGAAAAACAGAGAACGAAACGATAATCGGAATTTGAAGGATAGGCAAAAAAACCCTATGTTTACAACTCCTAATTTCTTGATTTCAAAATCTATTTTCAACAAAATATGTTTTGATGAAACAATTAAAGGCTACGGACACGAGGATACCATTTTCGGTATAAAGTTACATCAAATGCAGATTAATTTTATTTTCATTGACAATCCTGTGGTACATATTGGATTGGAAAAAAACGAACTGTTTATACTCAAAACAGAAAATGCGATAAGAAATCTTTTTGATCTTTACCAATCGGGGAAATACCCTTCCCTAATAAATGAGTCGAAATTATTGCATCACTACATGATGTTTAAAAAGCTGCACATGACAGGCATCCTGGCTTTAAAATATAAATTATTACACCTATTTATTCAACGTCAGTTGTGTTCTTCAAATCCTTCACTATTCATGTTTGACATTTATAAGCTCTTGTATCTTTGTAATACCAGCTTTCACAAATGACAAGTTGTCAGCGCCTGGTTTATTTCCTGTAAAAAGGAGCACATATATATGCCATAACTGACAAGAAACCTCATTGGCACAAAATCTGTAAACACAAGCAAGCAACTTTTCTTATCGATAACGTGTTTATATTTTTCAACCTGATATACTCAAATTAATATAACATTTTAAATTAAAAAACATGAATATTAAACCATTAGCGGATCGCGTGTTGGTAAAACCAACCGCAGCAGAAGAAAAAACAATCAGTGGAATTATTATTCCTGATTCAGCAAAAGAAAAACCTTTAAAGGGGGAAGTATTAGCCGTGGGTAAAGGAACCAAAGACGAAGAAATGGTAGTAGCCGTAGGCAATAATGTACTGTACGGTAAATATGCAGGAACCGAACTTGAATGGGAAGGTGAAAAATATTTGATCATGAAGCAATCGGATATTCTGGCAATAATTTAAGACCCGTTACCACTATAGGGGAACAAGATTCGTACTGTCTCTAACAAACATCATTAAAATTTTATAACAAACAACATAACCCGATTCTCCATCAGCAGACGGAAGAGGGGTTATCTTTAAAATAAAACTACAATGTCTAAAGAAATTCTTTTTAATATTGAAGCCCGCGACCTATTGAAAAAAGGGGTTGATCAGTTGGCAAATGCCGTAAAAGTAACACTGGGACCAAAGGGTCGTAATGTGATTATCGAAAAAAAATTCGGTGCACCTCATATTACGAAAGATGGTGTAACTGTAGCAAAAGAAATTGAACTGGAAGATCCATTTCAGAACCTGGGAGCACAACTGGTAAAAGAAGTAGCTTCGAAAACCAGCGATGATGCCGGTGACGGAACAACTACCGCAACAGTATTGGCTCAATCGATTGTAAGTGTTGGAATGAAAAATGTTACTGCCGGAGCTAATCCAATGGATTTGAAACGTGGTATCGACAAAGCAGTTGCTGAAGTAGTAAAAAGCATTGCTTCCCAGGCAAAAGCTGTTGGTGATAATTACGACAAAATCGAACAGGTAGCTTCAATTTCGGCTAACAACGACGCAACAATCGGCAAATTAATTGCAGATGCTATGCGTAAAGTTTCGAAAGATGGAGTAATTACGATAGAAGAAGCTAAAGGAACCGACACCAGCATTGAAGTAGTGGAAGGTATGCAATTCGACCGCGGTTATATTTCTGCGTATTTTGTTACCAATACTGAAAAGATGGAAGTGGAAATGGAAAAACCATATATCCTGATTTACGACAAAAAAATATCCAACCTGAAAGAATTGCTTCCTGTATTGGAACCAGCAGTACAATCGGGTCGTCCGTTATTAATCATTGCTGAAGATGTAGATAGTGAAGCATTGACAACATTGGTTGTAAACCGCTTACGTGCTTCATTGAAAATCTGTGCTGTGAAAGCTCCCGGATTTGGTGACCGTCGTAAAGAAATGCTCGAAGACATTGCTATCCTGACAGGTGGTATCGTCATTTCGGATGAAAAAGGCATTAAACTGGAACAAACTACCCTTGAAATGTTGGGTACTGCTGAAAAAGTGACAGTGAACAAAGACAATACAGTATTGGTAAACGGTGCCGGAACAAAAGAAGGAATTGCTACCCGCATTGCCCAGATCAGAGCACAGATAGCTACAACTACTTCGGATTATGACCGCGAAAAATTACAGGAACGTCTGGCTAAATTATCAGGTGGAGTTGCCGTATTATATGTTGGTGCTGCTTCGGAAGTTGAAATGAAAGAAAAGAAAGACCGTGTGGATGATGCTTTAAGCGCTACACGTGCTGCTATCGAAGAAGGAATCGTACCAGGTGGTGGCGTTGCCTATATTCGTGCTATCGCAGCATTGGAAAATTTGAAAGCTTCCAATGATGACGAACAGACCGGTATTGAAATTATCAAACGTGCCATTGAAGAACCACTTCGCCAGATTGTTGCCAATGCAGGTAAAGAAGGTGCCGTGATTGTACAGAAAGTGCGTGAAGGAAAAGATGATTTCGGATACAATGCCCACACAGAAAAATATGAAAACTTCTTTGCAGCCGGTGTAGTCGATCCAGCCAAAGTTTGTCGTGTAGCCCTCGAAAATGCCGCTTCAATAGCTGGTATGTTCTTAACTACCGAATGTGTGATCTCTGAAAAGAAAGAAGATAACCCGGCTCCACAAATGCCTATGGGCGGTGGAATGGGTGGTATGATGTAATACCTCACCCCTGACCAAACCTCAACCAGTACGAATTACTTTTGAGTGTTTGATGAGATAATAAAAAATCACCTGACAACTTATGTTGTCAGGTGATTTTTTATTTTATACTTTCATATAATATTCATGTTCTTGTATCTAAAACCACTTTAGTGTATTTGATAACTAAAGGTTTCTTACCATGCTTCGATTTCATCCATAAAGATTACACTACCGGCAGGATTCTCCGGTTTATCTGCTGCACAAGGACCGGCACATTTTAATTTCAGTTTTAAGAACCTCACATCAATTGGAGAGAAAGTTAGTTCCGGACGTATTATTTCCCAGGTTGGTGAAATTGAAACAGGCAATTGTTTTTCAGCCAGTGGCAGATAATTGACTCCGTCGATTGAACCGGACAATTTAATCTCCGTTGGAAATATAACACATAAACCTGTCGCATTCAATAATCCAACAGAAAAGCGTTCTATTTTCTGAACCTGTTGCATATCCACTGTAACTTCACCATCTATCTTTTTTGCAAAGCCCACCCATTGCGTATATGCCTTTGTATTACCGGGTATTCCGTCGGTAAGCGCGTTTACATTTCCACCATCATACCACGAATTTTTTACGTTTCTACTATAAGGCAATCCTGTTAGCTTGCTTATAAGAAAAGATTTTGTAACCGGCTTCCCTGATATTACCCCTTTTACAAATGAAACAGCAATGATATTTGCAGACTTGTCAATAGTAAAAGGAGTAACGTATAATGGGTCATTTAAAGTCGGAATCTTGCCGTTTGTAGTATAATAAATTTTTGCATCTGAATTATCGCACATAAGAGAAACCTGAAGCTTTTTATCCAATGTAATTACAGATTGAATACAAACATCAAAGAAAGCTTTGGAAGGATGTATATCCAGTTGGGCATAACGTTCAAATTCAATCGGCATACGAAGTCGGAAGCTATCCCAATTCTTTGTGTCTTTTGATGTCCAGGCTACTTCCGACATAGCAGATAATCGAGGGAATATCATATATTCCACCCTTTCGGTGGTCGCCATATATTCTGTCCAGACATTGGCTTGTGGCCCCAATACATGTTTTGCTTCTTCTGCCGAGAGCTCAGTAGGAACCGGTTCATACTGATAAACCATATTTAATGGCAAATAGCCGCCTATAGTAGCAGGTTCTGTAGCAGGATCAGCCTGATACTTGTCAAAATAACAATAGTTGCCTGGCGTCATAATGACATCATGTCCTGATTTAGCGGCAGCTATCCCCCCGGTTATTCCCCTCCATGACATGACGGTGGCATTAGGTGCCAATCCACCATCCAGTATTTCGTCCCATCCAATAATCTTTCGACCTTTTGAATTGACAAATTTCTCAATCCGTTCTATAAAATAACTTTGCAAACCATTTTCATCTTTCAGATTCAGGGATTTAATCAACGCCTGGCACTGGACGCTTGACTTCCAGCGATCTTTCAGGCATTCGTCACCTCCAATATGTATGTACTTAGAAGGGAAAATATCCATGATTTCAGTCAGCACATCTTCCAGAAAATGGAAAGTCGTATCACTTGGACAATATACATCTTTAAATATACCCCATTTTGTGGCGACCTTTATAATTGAATCAGGTGTACACGAAAGATAAGGGTAAGATGCAATCGCAGCCTGGGCGTGACCGGGCATTTCTATTTCAGGTATCACTGTGATAAACCGATCAGCAGCATAGGCTACAATTTCGCGTGCTTCCTGTTGGGTGTAGAAGCCACCGTATGGCTTTCCATCATATTGCTGAGGGAATCGTTCAAAATAATACCCAACGAGAGTCTCATCACGCTTGGATCCGATTTCTGTTAAACGGGGATATTTCTTTATTTCAATCCTCCAACCCTGATCATCGGTTAAATGCCAGTGAAATGTATTTAACTTATGAATGGCCATGGCATCGATATACTTCTTTATAAATTCTAAAGGGAAAAAGTGACGACAAACATCCAAATGCAATCCACGATATGCAAAACGGGGTGCATCCTGAATCAACACTGCCGGTACCGACCACTTCTTTCTATCCACCAGTTTCTTACCATAAATCTCAGAAGGTAATAATTGATACAGTGTTTGCAACCCATAGAAAAAACCGTTGGGAGCATTTGAACTTATTCGGATTGTTTTGGTTGAAACCGACAATCTGTATCCTTCGGGATTATCAAGAGGTGCTGATTGAAACAGAATAGAATTTGCAGTATCGGCCAATGCAATATCACGAATAACTAATTTCATTCCAGTTACAAGCTTTATCTGATCAGTAAATTGTTCTGCAAGTTTATGAATTTCAGGTCGGGTAGTAGAACACAATATGACAGTTCGTTTATTGATGGTAAATGAACCCAACTTAGGAATTAATTGTTGTGGATAAGGAATGATGTTGTATTCGGTCGCTGAGAGTGTATAAAATGAGCAACATCCAACTAACAGATAAACCCAGATAAAACGATGAAGAAACAGGAAAGATGATTTTATCATACAATACAAAATTTAGAATTATTGGTGTACAAATGTACTATAATTTAGCAGATGGGCACTTTGTTTTTAGCACAAAAACATGATATTTATTCATTTTAAGACGATTCAAAACGCTAATAAAAGCTAAGACGATAAATACAACAGCATAAATATCAACTGTATACAAAACGCGTTTTATTGTCTATCAAAAATAATAGTGAACAAAGACAAATGAAAAAAAATAAATTCTTACATTAGTGCTCTAAAACTAACTAACAACAATATGCTAATTATTGGAATTGCAGGTGGAACAGGGTCTGGAAAAACGACAGTTGTACGCAAAATTTTACAACGATTGCCTCAGGGTGAAGTAGTAATTCTTCCACAGGATTCTTACTACCGGGATAGCGCACATTTACCACTTGAAGAACGCCTGGAAATCAATTTTGATCATCCCGATTCAATAGAATTTGAGTTACTGGTGAAACACCTGAAAGAACTAAAGAAAGGCAAAACAATAGAACAGCCCATCTATTCCTATTTAACCTGTACACGTTCCAGTGAAACCATTCCAATAAAACCCTGCCATGTTATCATAGTGGAAGGAATTCTGGTGCTTACAAACCCGGAATTACGAAAGATGATGGATTTGAAAGTATTTGTTGATGCAGATGCAGATGACAGACTTATCAGAGTGATTAACCGCGACATTATTGAACGAGGACGATCGGTAAACAAAGTAATGGAACGCTATGAATGTACCGTTAAACCTATGCATTTACAATTTATCGAGCCATCAAAACGTTTTGCCGATTTAATCATTCCTCAGGGCGGGAATAATCATATTGCCATTGATATCCTGACTAAATATATTGAGAATAATCTGATAAGTCAATAATGAAAATGTAATTACACACTGAAACCTGAAGAAATATGCAGCATAGCGAACTACAGAAAATAATGTTTCTTGATATCGAAACAGTTCCTCAGACATCGGATTTTTCAGAATTACCTGCTGAGTTAGCTCATTTGTGGGAAGATAAGTTTGCACTTATCCAAAAACGAATGCCTGAAAAATATACTGAAGAAACAACAGCATCCGAAGCATTTAATAACAGTGCAGGAATCTATTCCGAATTCGGCAAAATAGTTTGTATTTCGGTTGGGTTTATTCATTTCCAGGAGAATGAAATGAATTTCAGAACAAAATCATTTTCAGGAAGTGACGAGAAATTACTACTATCAGATTTTATCCAACTAATCCTCAAATTCTGTACAACCAAGGAGCAGACGCTTTGCGGTCATAATATCAAAGAGTTTGATATTCCATTCATTTGCAGACGTCTATTAATAAATGGGTTGCAATTACCTCCCATATTTCAGATATCTGGTAAAAAACCATGGGAAATAAGTTTTATAGACACACTTGAATTATGGAAGTTCGGCGATTATAAAAATTATACTGCATTAAAACTATTGACTGCTGTTTTTGGAATTCCGACTCCGAAAGATGACATTGATGGAAGCCAGGTGGCTCATGTTTTCTACAAAGAAAAAGATATTGATCGCATAAGCCTGTATTGCCAAAAAGATGTATTGGCAACAGCACAGGTTTTTTTAAGGTTGAATGGATTGGATCTGATAAGTAGTAAGAATATTCAATTTCTCCAATAAAATATGATGTACAGGAACAGTAATACGATCGTTCTCCTGCTATTCTCCATTTTTTTATTCGCATCATGCGTTCAAAAGAATACGGAGAAATTGTCGTATTCTGTCTCAAATGATTTAGCTGAAATATCAAAGTATGATACATTACGGGTAGCAACCATGTATGGTTCTACCTCTTACTTCCTCTTCAGGGATGAATTGATGGGTTTTGATTATGAAATGGTCCAAAATCTTGCCACTTATCTGCACTTAAATTTAAAAATAAGTATAGCTACTTCTGAAAATGAAATGGCTCAATGGTTATTGAAAAATGAAGTCGACATAATTACCTACAATGTTACTCAGACAAAAGAGCTAAAAAAGAATTTCAGTTTCGTACTACCCCAGACAGAATCATATCAGGTATTAGTTCAAAATACAGATGCAAATGTACTTTCTGATGTTACTGAACTGGCAGGCAAGACCGTTTATGTGAAAGAAAACAGCATTTTCTATGATCGGTTAGTGGCTTTAAATGATGAAATAGGTGGAACCATCAAAATTGAATTAGCTGATGACTCGCTCTCGAATGATGATTTGATTGATATGGTAGCCGAAGATAAAATTGGCTATACACTTGCTTACCACAATGTAGCCTTATTGCATAAATCCTATAGTAAAAGCATCGATTGCCGTATGTCGGTTGGTTTCGATCAACAGAACGGGTGGCTGATACGTAAGAAGAGCCACAATTTAAAAAAAGCCATAGAGAAATGGGAAAAACTTCCTGCAACGGATCAAATTCAATCAGTGCTTTTTAATAAATACTGGGAAAAAAGTCCGTACTTTGCACTTCGTAAGATAAAGATACCAAAAGGAGCCATATCACCTTACGATCATTTCTTTAAAAAATATGCATCAGGCATCAATTGGGATTGGCGATTATTGGCAGCATTGGCTTTCCATGAATCCCGGTTTGATCCAACGGATGAATCATGGGCAGGAGCGGTTGGTATTATGCAGTTAATGCCGCGAACAGCTTCAAAATTCGGACTTAACAAAAATACAGTGTTAGACCCGGAAATGAATATTGAAGCCGGAGTTCAATATATCAAGAGTTTAAACTTAATATTCAGGAAAGTAGAAAATAAAGAAGAACGATTTAAGTTCATACTTGCCGCATACAATTCAGGACCTGCTCATATTTTGGATGCGATGGCCTTAGCCAGAAAATTCGGTAAAAATCCTCATATCTGGAATAATCAGGTCGAATACTTCCTACTAAAAAAAAACGATCCTGATTTTTACAATGATCCTGTGGTAAAATATGGTTATTATAGTGGTAAAGAAACAGCCCGATATGTTAAAAGCACGCTGTTAACCTTCCAGAAATATCAAAGCAGGAAATGAAAGTATAAAGATGCTTTTGTTTACTAAATCTCAACTACAAACAATAAACTAAAATATGCCGAACAGCGAAATAATTCTTATTAACATATCAGGGGATGACAAACCCGGTGTAACATCTGCTATCACTGAAATTCTCGGAAATTACAATGCAACAATTCTGGATATCGGGCAGGCTGATATTCATCACACCCTTTCATTGGGAATTCTTTTCAAAGTCACAAATCAATCAGATTCAGGGAACATACTAAAGGAAGTACTATTCAAATGTTCTGAATTAAACGTGAACGTTCGGTTCACTCCTGTCTCCATCGAACGATATGAGAACTGGGTAGGCAGACAAGGGAAAAGCCGCTATATAGTAACATTACTTGGTAAAGTGATTACAGCCAAACAGCTTTCCATGGTTACAAAAACCGTTTCAGAACAAAACCTGAACATTGATTCTATCATACGTCTTACAGGCCGTCCATCACTTGAAATAAATGATGAAAATGCAGTACGTTCATGTATAGAATTATCCGTCCGAGGAACGCTGCTGAATAAGAAGTTACTCTCAGCTCAGTTTATGCAATATACTTCGGAATTGGGAATAGATATTTCATTTCAAAAAGATGATATGTTTCGCCGTAGTAGACGGTTAATTTGCTTTGATATGGACTCTACGTTAATTAAGACAGAAGTGATTGATGAACTGGCAGATAGAGCAGGTGTTGGTAATGAAGTGCGGGCAATAACCGAATCGGCCATGCGTGGTGAAATTGATTTTTCAGAGAGCTTCAAACGACGTGTATCTTTATTAAAAGGACTTGATGAAGAGGTACTGAAGGATATTGCTCACCATTTACCTATTATGGATGGTGCTGAAAGGCTAATATCCATTCTTAAAAAGATTGGTTTTAAAATTGCAATTCTATCCGGAGGATTCACTTATTACGGAAACTATCTGAAAAAACTTTTTGACGTTGATTATGTGTACGCCAATGAGCTTGAAATAATAGATGGAAAACTAACCGGGAATTACCTGGGTGATATTGTTGATGGGAAACGTAAAGCCGAATTACTAAAACTGATAGCCCAGGTCGAAAAAATTGATTTGGAACAGGTTATAGCTGTTGGAGATGGAGCCAATGATTTGCCGATGTTGAATGTTGCCGGATTGGGAATTGCCTTTCATGCTAAACCTAAGGTAATTGCAAATGCCCAGCAATCTATTTCAACTATCGGTTTAGACGGAGTTTTGTATTTCCTCGGATTCAGGGATATTCATATTGATGAAACGGAGTTGAATCATTTAAAAATGTAATCCTAATCTGGAAGAACGGCCAAATTTGTTTACAATCAAACCGGGTATTTCATGTAATAATCATACTAAATACAAGTAATACAGGATGAAAAAAGCCATTGTAATAGGTTCTACAGGATTGGTTGGCACCCAACTTATCCAGGCATTGATTGAGAATGAGGATTATTCCGAAATATTGTCGTTGGTCAGGAATCCCGGAGGTATTACCAACCAGAAACTTACAGAGATTATTATTAATTTCGATGAGCCGGAGACATGGAGACACCTTGTAACAGGTAATGTGTTGTTTTCAACTCTTGGGACTACAATTGCACAGGCAAAAAGCAAAGATGCACAATACAAAGTGGATTTCACCTATCAATATACTGTTGCAAAAATTGCCGCAGAAAATGGGGTAACTCATTATGTACTGGTATCTTCAGCCGGAGCAAATTCTTCATCAAAAGCATTTTATATAAAGATGAAAGGAGAACTTGAAAATGCAGTTCACAGTTTGCCTTTTGAAATTATAAGCATCATTAGACCCGGTATTTTAGCCGGCAACAGAATACAAAACCGATCTGCTGAAAAAATCGGAATAATAATAATGAATGGACTGAACAAATTGGGGTTGTTAAAACGTTATAGACCTATTCAAGCAAGAATAGTTGCAAAAGCTATGATTAACGGAGCAAAAGCTAAACGGTCTGCTACTTATACATTAGATGAAGCTTTTAAATTAGCAGAATAAATACATTCTTTTTATCTGATTTTTCTTCTCTGAAACGCATTTTTGCCGGTTTGTTTTAGTTTTTTTTTCAAATAAAACAGCAAATGACCTATTAACAGATATAACAACAATAAAAGTAACTTCAAATGAAAAAAAGAATTATACTTACTATATTGTTGTTAATGCCGCTTTGTTTATTTTCTCAAGCCTTCAAAGCCGGTAAAATTTCTCCCTATACGGCTCACTTTCTTGCATCATTCAACGAAAAAACCGTTGATTCTACGGGTATTGCCAAACTTAAAAACCGATTCATAATAAAAAAGATAAGCAACCAAACTTACGTAAACGCATTTATCCTTCTGAATGACAACGCTGATTTAGAGGTTTTAAAGGCAAAAGGGGTTAAAATCAATATTGTGTTGCCAACAATCATAACTGCACAAGTCCCTGTTCAGAACTTAGAGAATATAGCCATGCTTCCGGAGGTTAGGAATATACAAATTGGCATTCCTGTTCATAAAAGAATGGATAAAGCAAGGGCTGTAACAAATGTTGATCTGGTACAGGCCGGAACCAATTTGCCAAGTTCATTTCTAGGAAGACATGTAGTTATCGGAATTATTGATAGTGGCATTGAATACGGGCATATTAATTTTTTTGATTCAACAGGAACTACTTTGCGTATGAAACACGTCTGGGATCAGAACATTACCGGAGTATCCCCGACCAATTTTTCATATGGTACAGAATACACCACCCAGGCAGCTATACTTGCTGCTAAATTTGACAATCAAACGGAGACTCATGGAACTCATGTAACAGGCATAGCTACCGGTGCAGATAAAAGTAACGGCAACATTTATTATGGGGTTGCCCCAGGTGCTGATATTGCGATGGTGAGTTACAACCTGAATGACCAAACCACTGATAACGTCAGCATCTCGGATGGCATAAAATACATCTATGACTATGCAACCTCAGTGAATGAACCCTGCGTAGTAAATATGAGCCTTGGGCTGCAAATCGGACCACATGACGGTACCTCTGCGTTTGATCAGGTGTGTGATGCATTGCAGGGCAAAGGCAGATTATTAGTTGGAGCAGCAGGAAACGAAGGTTCTGACAGCCTGCATATTTCTCAGACTTTTACACCAACGAATTCAACATTAAAAACTTTCTTTACCTATTATAAAAATACGCAGCTTACCGGACTGGCTGATATATGGGGGGATGCCAATAAAACGTTCTCTTTTAGGGTAGTGGTTTACAACCGGAATACAGGAGTTGAATTATATACTACACCTGTATTTGATGCTGCCACATCCGCTAATACTACTTATACATTGACTTCTGCAAATGGTGCAGTAGGAACTATTCAATTATTTGCTGAAAGAAATTCTGTAAATAAAAAACCAAACGCATTTGTTGGTTCAGATATGAGTGCAATCAATGCAGGAAATTCCATTGGAATTATCCTAACAGCCCAGGATGGAACCGTTCATGCATGGGCGGATGATTTTTACTCTTATTTTACGGGAAATAAATTAGCCGGTTGGACAAACGGCAATTCAACTAATTCAGTAGGTGAAATAGGGGGAACCGGGAAGCAAATTATTTCAGTTGGTGCATATGTAAGTAAAACAACTTTTACAAACACATTAGGACGAACGTATGGTACATTTGAATCCATCAATCATATTGCCAGTTTTTCGAGTACAGGTCCAACCATTGATGGAAGAACTAAACCGGATATTACCGCTCCCGGCTCGGTCGTTGTATCTTCTTATTCAAGTGCCATTATTACGGATCCTAATTATTCAAATTATATTGTAAAAAAAAGTACGGTAAACGGTAAAAACTATTATTACGGGCAATTGGAAGGTACTTCAATGGCAACCCCTATCGTGACAGGGATTTTAGCTACCTGGTTGGAAGCTAAAAATGATTTGTCACCGGATGAGGTACGTACCATTCTACAGCAGACATCCATCTCAGATGTTTATACCGGAACAATCCCTTTAACAGGAAGCAACACCTGGGGCTTTGGGAAAATTGATGCATGGAATGGCATTGTGGCATGTTTGAAACTGGCTGTTTTGCAAAAAGTTCAGACATCAAACGAAAACTACTTTATTTACCCAAATCCAACTTCAGGCAGCTTAACTGTTTTATTCGGGAAAAATGATTCAAATGTTCAACTTTCCGTGTACAATTTAAACGGTCAAAAAGTATTCACAAAGCAGATCGGAGATGTCTCAATTGCACAGGAAGTGGCGATTACCCTGCCTGCAATGGCAACCGGAGTTTATCTCTTTACTCTGAGTGGAAGCCTTCAATACAAAACCTATCATCTGTTAAAACGGTAAGAGTTTACTTTTTAAAACAATTCAAATTAATAACACAATAGGAATAGGGATTCTTGGAAAGTCTCCTTTATTTTATTCACTTGCTTTTCAATTAAGAGTGTGAAATTTCTTTTTAAATAAGTAAAGAGAACAATTAAATATCGCATTTAAAAATTGATTTTGTACTTCCCTTTGCCTATGTTACTTTGATCCTCAAAAACGCTCGATGAATTAAACTTAATTCTACATGTAAACAAAAAACCGGCATTATTAAAATTGAATAATCAGTTTCAGTTAGATTCTCCTTCCTTTTGTTTCCTATCATTCAAGACACAAAACAGGTTCACTTTCAGATTGTAAGCTACAGTTGATTTTTCATTTCAATCAAGCTATACAACAATCGTTTGCATTCCATTTTTTTACATTTTTACAATTTAAAAGAATCATAGTACATTTCAGTTTAAAAATACTTATAATGCCTGTTAAATAGGCAATTATATAAACTTTTACTGCATTCAATTAAATTTTATCATTTTAGTATTCCAATTTGAAATTAAACCTGTATTTTTACAGCGATTTATTCAATTTCAGCTGATATTTGCTCTCAAAAACTCATATGAAACCGGAATTGAAAGAACCGATTAACCAACAATTCTTTAAATTATACGAATATGAAAATTGGAATTCCAAAAGAAATTAAGAACAATGAAAGTCGTGTAGCCTTAACGCCAGGCGGTGCAAAAACACTCGTTCAACACGGTCATGAAGTATTTGTGGAAACTCATGCGGGTGAAAACAGCGGATTCAGTAATGAACAATACATCAAATCAGGAGCCAAAATACTTGGTTCTGCAGAAGAAGTATTTGCCATTGCAGAAATGATTATGAAAGTAAAAGAACCGATTAAGAGCGAATATAAGCTTATCCGTCGCAACCAACTTTTGTTTACCTATTTCCATTTTGCTTCAGAAAGAGAACTCACAATAGCCATGATGGAAAGCGGTGCAATTTGTCTCGCTTACGAAACGGTGGAGAAAGCAGATCGTACATTACCTTTATTAATTCCAATGTCGGAAGTTGCCGGTCGCATGTCCATTCAGGAAGGTGCACGTTGTCTTGAAAAACCAAAAGGTGGTAAAGGAATATTACTGGGCGGAGTACCGGGTGTGAAACCTGCAAACGTATTGGTTTTAGGTGGTGGAATTGTTGGAACACAAGCTGCACTGATGGCAGCCGGACTTGGTGCCCACGTAACCATAGCCGACATCTCCCTTCCTCGCTTGCGTTACTTAAGTGAAATAATGCCGGCTAATGTGGATACCTTGATGTCGACAACCTCAAACATCGAAGAACTGCTTCCTTTAACCGATTTAGTGATCGGAGCTGTACTTATTCCGGGTGCTAAAGCACCTCATTTGATTACCCGCGACATGTTGAAACTGATGCAACCGGGCTCAGTGCTTGTTGATGTGGCTATCGACCAGGGTGGTTGTTTTGAAACCTCCCACCCGACAACCCATGCCGATCCTGTATATTCTGTTGATGGCATCCTGCATTATTGTGTAGCAAATATCCCGGGAGCAGTACCTTTCACTTCAACCCTCGCATTGACTAATGCAACCCTGCCATATGCAGTTATTCTTGCTAATTTAGGCTGGGAAAAAGCATGTGAACAACACGAAGATTTACGTAAAGGACTTAATATTGTGAATGGCAAAATTGTTTTTAAAGCGGTTGCCGATACCCATAAATTATAAGATCCGGAAAGAATATTTTCCTATTTACTTTAAATCTCCTCTTATCTAACGATATGAGGAGATTTTTTTATACCAATTCATTGGAATTTTATTTCCGGGTATAATCCTTTGTCGAAGGTATGGATATTCAATATATTCTTTCATTGTTATATATCCGTTGTTGATCTTATTTCCGTTTTTTTTGCAATCTTTTTTAATCCCGATCAAACGGGCCATATCTTTCATCAGGCTTAGGTATAAAGTGGAATCTGAGAGCATCCGGATAGGATTCGGATAGGGTTCAGTGAGCTAAACCTTACTGAACCCTATCCGAATCCTATCCGAACCCTATCCGAACCCTATCCGAACCCTATCCGAACCCTAACAATACCAAAAACAAATTATAGAATTAAATCATTTTATTAACGGGCTGATAATCTGAAATAAATAGTCATTTAATAGAAAAAATCAGATTTAATTTTAAAATGATTATCCGTATTGTGTCCTAAAATAAATACAGACCCAAATCTGAAGGATTTAAATGTGAATAACCATGTATGAAATGCATGGTTAATGAAATAAGGAAGGACTTAACCCCGATAGGAGTTGAATAACAATAAATAAAACGTTGAGAATAGAATAAGTATTTGATTGAATATGAAGATATATATTCGTTTTAGCTATTCAACCACTTCGTGATTGGTGGATTGCTATAATTATTGTCCATGCAATTCATACATTGCTATTCATATTCAATTCCTTCGGAATTATAAAATATAGAATAACAGAAATAATAATTTAAGCATTAGGAGCATTTTCGGATAATCATATAATTTTATAATATTTTTTAAAGCAAATGTTTCTCCGGTATCTTCAGTTGTAAAATAAAGAGAAGTTTTAGATAAAGTGTAAATTTGAATAACCGAGACATATCATTTATAGATTTTTTTCTTTTTAGTATTGATACATTCCTAATTAAACCCCTAATTTATTATTTTAGATTTAATATTTAATAAACGATTTTCAGAAAAAAAACGTTATCCGGATTAACACTCAGAAGATCTGATAACAATTACCAACAGGAAAAAAGGCAGAATATATGTTGTTAAGCAGAAATTGAAAAAAAGATGTGAAATAATTTGGATATAATTAAACTTCGCAGTAATTTTGGTCGACCAAATTGCATATTTGACTAATAAAGTATAATTTTTTTATCATTTTAAAAAAAATACTTATAATAAAGATACGGATTATTCACTTTCACCTTATCTTTGCAAAAAAAATAACAGTTTGTTAATTCAAAAGCATCATTTGTTTTAAAACTATAGTATATGGCAGTAGCATTTGTAGGAGTAAAAGAACACACTGAAGAAAGACCTACGGACAGAGTCATTTCTAAAGTGAAAGAACTGATAAATTCAGGAATATTAAAACCGGGAGACAAGCTTCCGGCAGAACGGAAAATGGCACTTGATTTTGGATTTGGCCGGACACAGGTACGTGAAGCTTTACATAAACTTGAGTTCTATGGCATTATTAAAACATTGCCACAAAGTGGATCTGTCATAAACGGACTGGATATAACCACGTTGGATGGATTAATTTCCGATGTATTGAATCTTCAGAGTTATGATTTCTTTTCACTGGTTGAAACACGTATTGTCCTTGAAGAAAATGCCATCAGACTCTGTGCTGAACGCTGTACGGAAAAAGATATAAAGAACCTGGAAAAAGCCCATGCCAATTACATGACTTTTTTTGACTCACCCGACCGGGTAAGTTATGATTTTGCTTTTCACCGTGCAATTGCTGAGGCAAGCCATAATCCTGTATTTAAAGCAATGCTTATGATCGTGATTCCTGACATCCTGGATGTATATCAGCGTGATCGCATATGTGCACCAAGTACTGAAGTGACAAACGAGCATGAAAACATGTTGAATGCAATTAAAAACAGGGATGGTGAATTGGCTGCCAAATTAATGGTTCAACATTTGCAGGGTGTTCTGGCATTTGCTAAGCAAAAACTTGAACAGGATAACAATTGATTTGATTTAAGTCCTGAGGTTTTAATTTCTATATTTTCCCCTCACATACAACTGATAAACAAATCAGTACAAACTTTTAAAGAGACTCATTTTTACAAAATGAGTCTCTTTTTTTTTATCGTAAAAGCTTCCCTCTTAATACTATTCCTGTTTCTCATTCTCACCTTTAGTTCTTACAAAAACAATAATTTTCAACGCTATAAAACTGCTTGGGTTGAAGCGAATGCAAATCATTTCAAATTAACACAAAAATATGTTATACAACAGAAATGATAAATTAGTGCAAAAAAGCTTTTGTACATCTAAAACTAAGTAGTATTTTTGGTCGACCAAATTATTGGTAGACCAATTCACCTGCCTTTTATCCGGTATAAAAACCGGGAGTAAATTCATTCAATGTTAAGAAGCCAGGCACTAAGCATACAAAATAAACGGGAAGGACACTGCATGAATATTGCTTTTTGATTACCCTGTTTCCAATATTACTCAGAGACTATCAAACTAAATAAAATCTATATAAATTAAGAAGTACATGAAAAAAAACAGAAACAGTAAACGATTCTTTAGGAATTTATCGTTGATGTTCATTCTTAGTTGCATGAGCACAGCGAGCCTATTAGCGCAAGTAAAAATTAGCGGGACTGTCACTGACAGAAATAAAGAACCGCTTATTGGAGTTAACATTAAAGTTACCGATTCGAAAACCGGAACAATAACGGACATAAATGGAAAATTTACAATCACCGTACCGAACAACAATTCGGTTTTAATTTTCTCGTATATTGGATACAAAACTATACAGCAACCAGTAGGAACAAAAACAGAACTTTACATATCCATGGAAGAAGATTCAAAAACCATGGATGAAGTAGTGGTGGTTGCCTATGGTACCCAAAAGAAATCGCATTTAACGGGTGCCGTATCATCATTAAAGAATGACAAGCTTGATGAAATACCGGTATCCTCTATTGCAGGTGCATTACAAGGAAAACTGGCAGGTGTTCAGATTCAGAATGTAGATCCCGAGGCAGGTGAAAGTCCTGTAATCCGTGTCCGTGGAATGGGATCTATAAGTGCTGCCATTTCACCACTTGTGGTTGTAGATGGTTTCCCAATCCCTGATGGATTGAATTCATTAAGCATGGGCGATGTAGAATCGATTGAAGTATTAAAAGATGCTTCTTCTGCTGCCATGTACGGTTCACGTGCAGCCGGTGGAGTTATACTTGTCACCACCAAGAGCGGTAACATCACGAAACCGAAATACCAGTTCAAGATGTATTCCGGCATTCGCACGGCATTAAAGCTTCCTGAAATGATGTCTACCGATCAGTATACCCAATTGCTATATAACGAAGCAGCAATGCGCATGAAGGACCCTTCCGTTGATGGAACGGCAGCAACCATGAAATATAACCTGATAACAACTTCCGAACAGGCAGCGTATTTAATCGGAAAGTATTATTCCGACCAACCAACCAACTGGCTGGACGAAGGATTACGTCAGAACGGATCATCCCAGAATTATCAGTTAAGTGCTTCGGGTGGCGATAAGAATGTTAAATACTTTATCTCCGGAAATTACACCAGTGAAGATGGAATCATGAAAAACAACACGTATGATAAATACAACCTGCGTGCAAAAATGGATATCAAATTATCGAAAGCCGTTTCCATTGGAGTAAATATCACTCCATCATATTCCAGGCAAGAGAAACCTGTTAACGACCTGACCGATTATACCCGTTACCCAAGCTGGATGCCGGTACGTCATAACGCTGCCACGGCTGCATTAACAGGAAAAGTGAACGGTGATTATGCCCAGGCATCCGATTTTAATGGCATAAACATGAGCGGGTTAGGATTAAATGGTGAAACGTGGGATGTAACAGGTGTAAGCCCGTTCAACTCAAGCAACCAGTCTCCGACATCCATTCGTGAAAGGACCAATATTATTACCGATGATTATAGGTTGAACAGCAATACCTACCTGACCATTGACATTTTACCCGGGTTACAGTTCAAAACTGCAAATGGCGTTTATGTTCAATACAAGGAATACAATAAAAAGGAACAGACTTCAGCGAACAAAGCCAACGTTCCAAATCAATTGACCCGCCAAACCATGTTGCACACTGAATTGTTGTCGGAAAATACCTTGAATTATACTAAAAAAATCGGAGACCATGAAATTGGGGCATTAGCAGGTTTTACAATTCAACAAACAGCAAATAAATTCAATCAAATAGTAGGTACCGGTTTTCCGGACGAACAGACATTGTCCTTTAATTATGCTTCTGCCTTAATTATGGATAGTCCTTCAATTAATGGTACTACATCACTCTATACGTCAGAGGGCCTTGAGTCGTTTATCGGAAGATTGACTTATGCCTATAAAGGCAAATACTTATTATCCGGAAGTATCCGTTCGGATGGAAGTGCGAAATTTTCTGAAGGTCACAAATGGGGTTCCTTCCCGGCAGGATCAATCGGATGGCGTGCATCGGAAGAAAGTTTCATGAAACAATTTGACTGGCTTTCGAACCTGAAAATACGTGCCAGCTATGGATTGACCGGGAATAACAATATACCGTTAAATTCAGATAAGAATAAATTAAACACCTCCAATTATGTTACCGGAACAGGAACCGGAAATTTAATAGCCGGATTAGCTGCAAATGACACTTATTTGGGGAATAATGACATTACCTGGGAACAAACAGCAGAAGGAAATTACGGACTGGATATTGGATTGTTTAACAGCAAGTTAAATGTAACTCTTGAATATTATAATTCAAATACGATTCAATTGCTTTTACTGCAACCAACCATGTATATTACCGGATATCAAACAATCTGGAATAATATCGGAAAAGTAAACAACAAGGGTTTTGAAATTGAACTTACCACCACGAATATTGATACAAAAAAGTTCACCTGGAAAACTACCGGTAATTTGTCGACCAATAAAAACACACTGATTAATTATGGAGACAGACCATATACTGATAACTTCGGCGAACGGAGCGAGGTTTACAGAGGTATTGTCGGTCAACCATCCATTCAATATTACGGATATAAATCGGCTGGTGTCTATACCACATTCGAAGAAGTGGCGGCTGCAAAAGCATTGAAAGATGCCAATGGAGTTTTATTTAACTACGCAAAATTTGCACCTATATTAGGTGGATTGAAAGTGGTAAATACCAATGGAGATAACAAACTGGATCCAAGCGATCGTGTCGTAATCGGTAAACCATTTCCGGACTTTACATACGGACTTACAAACACATTTACTTTTTATGATTTTGATATGAGTTTCCTTATCCAGGGAGTACAAGGTGTTCAACTTATCGATGGCAATTTGAGCTACAACGAAAATTTACGTTTAAACACAGCCTATACCAACAATCGGTATGTAAGTCCTATGTTCCCGGGAAATGGCAAAACGGTGTATTCAAACACCACTTCAGGTAATGATCTTTTGTTGACTGATTATGCTGTCCATGATGGTTCTTATGCTGCCTTGCGTGATTTCACTTTTGGATACACAGTACCGAAAAAAATCATCAAACTATTGGGATTAAGTCAATTCAGGGGTTATTTCTCGGCACAGAATCTGGTCTATCTAATGGCTCCCGGTTATACAGGAGTAAATCCGGAAGCACGCAGAAACAGTGGTCCTTATTCGAGTGCATTTCCATTGGTGGATGGGTACCAACGAGGTGTTTTCCCATTAAACCGGACTTTTACTCTGGGAGTTGACATAAGCTTTTAATTATCAAAATCAAAAAAAATCATTTACAACTACCGGCAATGAACGAATATCATCACCCGGTTCAAATATAAAATGAAATATGAAAAATAAAATTGGAATTATAATCGTATTGCTTGGAGTCATGTTTTTCTCCGCATGCAATAGTTTAATTACACAAGAACCGGAATCATTAGTGAATCAGGTTAATTTCTTTACGACACCAACCCGCATCAATACTGGCATCATGGGTTGTTATGAGGGAATGGCAAATATAAAAGATGATGAATGGAGATTCACTGAAATACGAAGTGACAATACGTGTGTAGCAAGTGTAGGTACCGGAACAACCGATCGTGCGGATATCTGCGATCTGAAGTTTTTCAGGACTTCAACAAGTCAAAACGGCGTTCTTAGTTTGTGGTATAAGCTTTTTCAGAATATCTCAAATGTAAATGCCATTTTGCCTTACGTTGCTGCCGGTCAAAATTACGATCCAAATGAAAAGGAACGTGCCCAATATGAAGGTGAATTATTATTTATCAGGGCTTTTCATTATTACACACTTGTAAATCTATGGGGTGATATGTTCAAGGTAACCAAAGTGATCGGACCTATTGAAGCAAAAAAAATCCCCCGTTCTCCGTCAATCGAGATCTACAATGAAATCATTATACCTGACCTGATAAAAGCAGCAGACCAGTTGCCGGAATCATATTCCACCAATGATGCCGGAAGAATAACCAAATGGGCAGCTAAAAGTTTATTGGCAAAAACCTATATGATGCTTGGCGGTGATGCAAACCTGACATTGGCAAAAGGATTATTACTTGAAGTACTTGCAGCACCACAGCATCGCCTGGTTACGACGTCAAATCTTACTGTTGATGGTAAATTATTAAGCCCATACGCCACTATCTTTAATATTTCAAATGAGATGAACCCTGAAATTATATTTGCAATCCGGTATAAAGGAGGAGCATTAGGAATAGGTTCACCATTTTGGGGAACATTTGCACCTGAAGGATCAGCGAATCAATTTTTAAAAATTGGTACTCCGGTAGGGAATAATAATCCGACACCTGAATTAATGAACCTGTTTAATGCAAACCCAAAAGATACCCGGGCAGATGCTTGTTTCAGAGTATGGGTTAAAGGGACTACGAATATTCAATATGTCTCCAAATACATGGATGCAGGTATGACTCAGGCATTGCAGGCAGAAAACGACTGGATAGAAATCAGGTATGCTGACATTGTATTGTTGTATGCAGAAGTGCTGGCACAACAAAATGATTATTCGACGGCATTAAAAGAAGTCAATCTAATCCGCTCGAGAGCCGGTGTGAATCCGTATATCAACTTTGCTTCAAAAACTGAAGCATTGGATTCAGTTTATAATGAACGCAGGTTGGAACTTGCGTTCGAGAACCACCGTTGGTTTGATTTATTACGTATGGGAAAAGCATACGGTGATCCGGACAAAGCGATTAACATATTGAAAACAAGCATTTTTGTAACCGACTGGACTGCCTTTTATTCACTATACAGCCCGATCTTACCACCGACTCAAAACAATTTTACAACCAATCGTATGTTGTTGCCAATTCCGCAACAGGAAATAGACACAAACAATGAAATGGTTATTCCGCAAAACGCAACTTATTAAATTAAAAAATAGGAAATTATGAAATATATAAAAAAAATATCCCTGTTGTTTTTGCTGACATTGTTTGGCGGATTTGTGTTAAGCTCATGTAAAGTGGACGAACCGACTGTCATAACGCCAAAAACAGTAGATCAGTACAAACAAGAATTTTCACAGTTTGTGACTTCTGAAAGCTCAACAGTAAGAAGCTGTAAAGTAGGGTATGATAAAGGTAATTTTACACCTGTGTCAACTTCGTCATTTGTTACGTATACTACAGCTTATTTAAAAGCATTAATCGCTGATTCAGCTGTCATTGCCAAACCGAACGTAACCATAGCAGAACTTGTTGTTGCGAATACTTCCCTGACAGTATCGGGTAAAGCATTTTGGGGAAAAATTAATATTTCAGACAGACGGGCTCTGAACGATTTAATTGCAACGGCAACGACTTTAAACACCAGTGCTGCCGTTGGAAGCCTGAAAGGTAATGTTTCACAAGCCGTTAAAACTGCTTTTACAACTGCAATAGCTACTGCCACAACAACACGGGATGCACTTACGACGATTGACAGACAGGTAGCTGATGGAATTACAGCTCTCAATGTTTCTATCAAAGCTTTTACAGACGCTATCATAAAGTAATCAGAGAGTTATCACTGCCGCTTGAATAACTTAGTGGCAGTGATAATTTTTGTCATAAATCCCCAAAAACGTTTTTATCCGGTAAGAACTCTTATTATTTGTCGGTACTAAAACTTATTAACCTCATTTTAATAATCCCTCCGTGAAACATAAATTGCTAACTTTATTTGTCATTGCATCATTAGCTACAACATCAACCTTTGCTAAGAGGATTAAAGTAACTGATATAACACAATACAACGAAAGTGTGAAAAAACTTATTGCCGGAGATACAATCGTATTAGCCAACGGCGTTTGGAAAGATGCGCAGCTTGAATTTAAAGGGAATGGTACTAAAGACAACTTCATATATATGACTGCCGAAACACCAGGTAAGGTATTGTTGGAGGGGAAATCATGCCTGAGCATTTCTGGACAATGGTTGCATATATCGGGGCTGGTTTTTGTAAATGGATTTTCACCTAAAAAAGTAGTTATAAACTTTAAAACAGGCTCAAAAGAATACGCATATAATTGTGTGTTGACAAATTGTGTCATTAACAACTATAATCAGAACTCAAAAGAAACCGAAGATCATTGGGTTGAAATGTGGGGCAAAAACAATACCGTTGAATATTCGTATTTTGGAGGCAAAACCAATGGGGGAACGACACTGGTGGTATGGCCGAACGATTCGAATTCAACAAATAACAACCATCACATTTACCGGAATTATTTTGCCCACCGTCCTTTACTGGGAGTTAATGGTGGTGAAACAATCCGGATAGGAACAAGCCAGGTTTGTACAAACAGTTCGGGATCAGTTGTCGAAGGAAACTATTTCGAACGGTGCAATGGTGAAATAGAAATAATTTCGAATAAATCGTGTGATAATAAATACATGAACAATACATTCTATGAATGCGAAGGTTGTTTGACACTTCGCCATGGGAACAGGGCAACAGTCAGTGGAAACTGGTTTATAGGCAACGAAGTGAAAGGCACCGGAGGTGTAAGGGTTATTAACCAGGGTCATTTAATTTACAACAACTATTTTTACAAACTCCGGGGTGATAAATTTCTTTCCTCACTGGCTATCATGAACGGGATTCCAGATACTCCGCCAAACGGGTATTTACAGGTTAAAAATGTTGTAGCCACAAACAATACATTTTATGACTGCGCCAACCCACTGGCATTTTGTGTGGGTTTTGGAGAACGAAACAGAATAGCCAGGCCAGAAGGAGTGGTATTAGAAAACAACTTAATCTACTGTCCTAAGACTGCAGAACTAATTAAGACTTTCGACAATGCAGATGACATCCATCTTGAGAATAACTTACTGATCGGTAGCAAGGGAGTTAGTAACGAAAAAGGAACTATACAGGGAAAAGCGATTAAAGGTAAAGCGTGGAATGTAGAAATGGCTTATACAAATTTAAAAGCGATAAAGTTACCCTATGTATCGCATGACATTTTAGGACAACCACGTGGTGAAAGTGTCATTGGAGCCTTCCAGGATAAGGATGAGCAACCATTGGTAGATTTAGCCACTTCGCTAAACTGTGGCCCTGAATGGTATAAACCATAATACATCAAAAGACTTTTTAAACAAGTAATTATTCAAAATTGAATTAAGGTTTATTATTCATATTTTAAAAAGAAAAAATGAAAATAAAATTGCATTTATTGGTCATCATTGCTTTTGTTGCATCATCATCGTTGGTGGCAAGAGATTATAAAGTTTCAAATAATAATGAGCTCGCTCATCAGATTAAAAATGCAGTACCGGGCGATTGCATTATTATGGCAAACGGTATTTGGACAGATGTACAGATTGTATTTAAAGCTACCGGAACAAATAAAAAACCAATCAGCATTAAAGCCGAGACTGAAGGCAAAGTATTTATTGAAGGAGAATCTTCCTTATCAATTTCAGGAAACTGGCTTCATGTTTCGGGACTTGTATTTACGAAAGGACACACTCCCGGAAGAGCAGTTATTCTTTTCAAAACAAGTGAAAAAGAATATGCCTATCATTGTGTTGTTTCAAACTGTGTCATTGATAATTTCAATCAACCAATCAGAGAAAATGAAGACAACTGGATTGCATTATGGGGAAAAAATAACACCGTGGAGTACTGTTATCTTGGAGGCAAATCGAATATCGGAACAACCTTAATTGTTTGCCCGAATGACTCAAACAGCATCCACAACAAACACTGGATTCACCGCAACTATTTCGGTCCGCGTCCACGCTTAGGCTCAAATGGTGGTGAGACAATGCGACTTGGAACGAGCCAGGTTTGTACTTTAAGTTCAGAATCAATCGTTGAAGGAAATTATTTCGAACAATGTAAAGGAGAAGTAGAAATCATCTCCAACAAATCATGTGATAATAAATTTATCAATAATACCATCTTTGAATCCGAAGGCAGTCTGGTACTTCGTCATGGTAACCGGGCAGTAGTTTCAGGAAACTGGTTTATCGGGAACGGTAAACCATTTACAGGAGGAGTACGGGTTATCAATGAAGGTCATCAGATTTACAACAATTTCTTTTATAAACTCAGGGGAGATGAATTCCGTGCGCCTTTAACCATTATGAATGGTATTCCTGATTCTGAACCAAGTGGGTATGCCCCGGTGAAGAATGTTATCATAGCCAATAACACCTATTTTGATTGTACTCTTCCATGGAACTTTTGTGTCGGAGTAAGTGAACGCAACCGGATAGTCACACCACAAAACACACAAATAATCAACAATATTGTTTATTGCCCGAACGATAAAGAATTGATAAAGAGTTATGACAAAACCGATGGAATTACCTTTAGCAACAATTTAATGATTAGTAAAAAAGGAAATTCTAGTGAAAAAGGAGCAATTACAGGAGAGATATTTAAATCCCTGATTTCTGATATGGAAATTGCTTATTCAACATCACCAGCCCAAAAGGTTCCGTTTATTAATACCGACATTTTAGGGCAACAAAGAGTAAAGCCGGTCATTGGAGCATTTCAGGACAAAGATGAGAAAGCAAAAACAGAAATAGCAAGTTCACGTAATTGCGGTCCTGCCTGGTACAAACCGGATACTACCCCTTCTAAAAAAGGAACAGAAAAAGGCAAAACCATTCACGTTGAGGCAGGAACTGACAAACTAAACGAAGCCGTTATGAATGCAAATAGCGGTGATATCCTGATATTGGGTTCCGGTGAATATCTCCTCTCCGGGAAAATAGTCTTTACAAAAAGCCTAACCATTAAAGCGGCTTCTAAGCTGGAATCAAAACCTGTCATCAAGATGAAAGCCTCAAAGGACGAAGATGCTTTATTTGAACTAACGTCAAATGTTTATGTACGCATAAAAGGAATAAAGTTGGATGGTGAAGGGGATAACAAACTGGTAAAATCACCTAAATATGCTTTTACAACAGGAGAACATGCCCTGGGTTATTCTCTCTTTGTCGACAATTGCGATATCTTTGATTTTAGTGTAAAAGGTGGTTCTGTATTTAATAGCCTGTATTGTACATTTGCAGATTCCATTGTGGTCTCTAATTCTGTGATTCGCGATTCGTATAGCGGCATTAACCTGCACAAAGAAAAAGAAGATGGCAGGTACAATGCTGAAACAGTCATTTTAAACAACACAGTCTTTGCAAACTTATCGGATTATGCACTCGATTATTACCGGGGAGGTAATGATGAATCAACTGTTGGCGGATCACTGTCCATCAATCACTGTGTATTTGACTCGGTAGGTAATGGAACTAAAGAATCGATACTAAATTTGTCGAGGATTATGTTTGTAAAGATAAACAATTCTATTTTCTCAAATTCAATGGCCAAATCAACACTCAAACTCTGGGGATTATACGATAAAATTTCGAACTGTTGCCTGTACAACTGTGCTAAACCGGAATTGACCAAAGATGCAAAGTCAAAGAACCTGGTTTATGATAATCCTCTCTTTAATACTAAAAGTTATTCTCTTTCAACAAACTCAATATTGAATGGTAAAGCATCGGATAGTAAAAATATTGGATTGAAAAAGTAGGTCAATTTCTCATATTATTAAAAATCAAGATTCAATCAATGGGTTCTATTCTAAAAGTATATAAAAAGTGGGTATTCCCACTTCTTTGCCTGTTCTGTTTCTCAACATTAGCATTTCCGGCAGATAAAGTGAAGGATACTCAGCATCTGACCAAGTTTATTCAGATAAAAAATGAAATAATCCAAACAGAAAATGAACGAGTGATTCGTTTGGCAGATAGTTTTCTGATTGAAAAGCCTGTAACAGTAACCACTTACACCTGCCCCAGAAGTGCAGGGGGTATTCACGATTATTATTCTGAAGCAACCTATTGGTGGCCTGATCCTGCAAATCCTGAAGGTCCCTATATACGTAAAGATGGGATAAACAACCCGGACAATTTTGATTTCCACCGTCAGGCTATCAGTCAGTTTTCATGGGTAACAGGCACATTAACTTCAGCCTATTTGTTGACTGGGAAAGCCATCTATGCACAAACAGCTGTAAAACACCTGCATGCATGGTTTGTTGATCTGGCAACACGTATGAATCCAAACATGCTTTATACACAGGCGATAAAGGGTGTTAATACGGGTCGGGGCATTGGTATAATCGATGCAATACCCTTTATTGAAGTTACCAAATCAATTCAGATACTGGAAGAATCACCCTACTTATCAGGGCAGGATAAACAAACCATTCATGAGTGGTTCAGGACATTTATGCTTTGGCTGAATACCCACAAATACGGACTCGACGAAATGAATGCCAAAAACAACCATGGTACCTGGTGGCATGCGCAGGTTGCTGCTTATGCGACCTTAGTAGGAGATAAGACAATCCTGGAAATGTGCCGTAACCATTATGCCGATATTTTATTGCCTACCCAAATGGGGAAAGACGGAAGCTTCCCATTGGAAATTGAAAGAACCAAACCTTACTCCTACTCACTTTTCAACCTCGATGGTATGGCTACCTTAGCATGGATACTAACCAATGAAGGATTCAATGGCTGGGACTTTACACTACCCGATGGGCGCAGCATGCAAAAAGGAGTTGATTACATAAAACCATATGTAATGGATAAGAACAAATGGCCTTTTCCGAAAGATATATCTCATTGGGATGAGCAGCCTGGCCGTCGGCCATTTATGTTTTTTGCTGCATTGATTCAGCAACAGCCTGAATGGGTAACCATATGGAGAAAATGCAGCGCAGGCTTTCCCAGTGATGAGAGCAAGAGAAACATGCCATTAAAAAATCCGATACTATGGTTAGGATTAATCAAACCAATAAAATAAGCGCTTTAATACTCCATGCTCGTCCAGAAGTCACACGTAACTATCTCATTTCCATAAATAAATTTTACAAATTAAAAATATGCTCCATCAATTTAAAAAAATAGTTACACTCTCTGTTGTATTATTATCAGTTTCATTTTTTGTTTCTGCGAAAGATCAAAAAGGAAATGAGTGGATTAAAAAAGCAATTAATCGTTCGGAAGAACAGTTATTATCTGCTGCAGAGAAATATAAAAGCACTAACCTAAATCCCCGGACTTTTGAAAACGGGAAAGTACTATTCGTAGGATTTAAAGACTGGACAAGTGGGTTTTTCCCTGGTTCATTATGGTTTATGTATGAACTGACCAAAAATAATAAATTCAAACAAGAAGCAGAATACTACACACAATTAAATGACCTTGCACAATACAGGAAAAATACCCATGACCTCGGATTTATTTTGTATTGCAGTTATGGCAATGCATATCGGATTACCGGAGATGAATCCTATAAGAAAGTTCTGGTCACAGGTGCCAAATCTCTATCCACACGATTCCACCAACAGGTTGGTTCTATTAAATCATGGGATTTAAGAAAACAATGGCAATATCCGGTTATTATTGACAACATGATGAATCTTGAGTTTCTTTGCGAGGTGTCAACCATGACCGGCAATAAATCACTAAAAAACATTAGCATTTCACATGCCAACAACACGTTGAAAAATCATTATCGTCCAGATAACAGTTGCTTTCATGTAGTTGATTACGACAGCATAACCGGGAGCGTACTTCACCGACAAACAGCACAGGGATATGCCGATAACTCATCATGGGCAAGGGGACAGGCATGGGGACTCTACGGTTTCACCATGATGTACCGCGAAACAAAAGACCCAAAATACCTGGTACAAGCTAATAAGATTGCAGCATACATGTTAAACAATCCCACTTTACCAAACGACAAAATACCATATTGGGATTACAATGCACCTAAGATACCAAATGAACCACGCGATGCATCAGCTGCAGCAATAACCGCTTCTGCACTAATTGAACTTAGTTCGTATGTTAAAGATAAGCCTGAGTACTTTCAGATGGCTGAAACTATCCTAAAGAATTTATCTTCTGATGAGTATTTAGCTGCCAAAGGTGAAAACGGCTTGTTCATCCTGAAACATTCTACCGGAAACTGGCCAAAGAATTCAGAAGTGGACACTCCTCTTAATTATGCGGACTATTATTATCTGGAAGCATTGGGCAGATATATGAAAGTAAAAGGAATTTCATTCAGCAAATAATATGAATAATCCATTTAAACTTATTATCAGAGCGTCATTGACTCTGATTTTCGTACTTAGTCCACTTGTATCACATTCGCAGGTACTCCTTGAAGCCAATGGCCCAGGAAACACGTATGAATTAATTAATAGTGTTTTAGCACCAGGGGCTACTGCGGAAGAAACACCGGATACATTCGACCCTGCCTTTGGCCGACATATTGCGGAAGTCTGGGATGCTGAGTTAGGAAAGTATGTCTTTGAATTCTATGTTCATGTGAGTAATCCAAATGAGCTGCAGGATATTTCGACGGGTGATACTGACAGGCAACGGTGCGAAATTAAAACTTATGCCTCTTCGCCTGATAATTTAAAAGGTGTGTCGGGTGAAACCATCGTTTATAAATGGAGGTTCAGGCTGCCTGTAGGGTTTCAACCTTCTTCCAGCTTTACCCACATACATCAGATTAAAGCGGTGGGAGGCGATGACAGCATGCCGCTCATTACAATAACAGTCCGAAAAGCAAGTCCGAACAGAATTGAACTGATTCATAACAACATAACAAAACTAACATCAGCCGACCTTTCTTTATTTACTGGCAATTGGGTGGAAGCAACCGAACGGATCAAGATTGACAGCATACATGGAACTTACTCCATGACAATTAAAAACGTAAGTACAGGTGCAACAATTCTAAGCTGCTCGAATAATGACCTTATGACTATCCGTGCTACAAATGATTTTATCCGTCCTAAATGGGGTGTTTACCGAAGCATATTGAATATTCAGGATTTACGTGATGAAGCAGTTCGATTTAATAGTTTCTCTATTTTTGAAGAAAAAGTAACCGGGGTTGATATGAATTCTATGAATGAAGTAAACGAATTGAAAGTTAATACGACATCCGACAAAATGAATATCGAGTACTTTTTGCCAGTAAAAGGAATAGTCAGAATCAGTGTTTATAATGCCAACGGACAGCTGATTATGCCACTTATTCAAAATCAGAATCAGGAAAGTGGTAAACATCTATTCCAATTTAGTGCTACGGGTTTAAAGAATGGACTCTATTTGATTCGTTTTAACACCGGCAGTAATCAAAAAACAATTAAATTTATACATTGAGATACTTTTGTAGTTTCGCATTCAATAGTTTTAAACGATTATCCATGATAAAAAAACGCATTACCCCACTCCTGATTTTCCTTGTTAGCCTGTCAACCCTATTGAATGCGCAAACAGAAAATAATAACCGATTGATTGGTAACTGGAAATACCTGAAAGGTGACCTTGGCAGTGTCTGGGAAACTGTGCGTCCTATAGTAAAACCGGGAAACCCTGAATGTGTTCCATTGTGGGAAGATGTCACCTTGCCGCATTGTTTTAATGCTACTGATGGGGTTGATCCTGATGTAAATTATTATCAGGGACCTGGATGGTATAAAACACAACTTGAAATTAAGAATCCTTTTAAGAACGGCAGAACCCTGTTGCATTTTGAAGGCGCCGGACAAAAAACGGAAGTCTATATTTATACAACCAAAGTTGGTTCACACGTCGGAGGGTATGACGAATGGACAGTGGATATAACCGATGCTGTCAATGCGTTTGTTCAGGATAAAACAATATCCGGAACATACAAAGGAAAAGTACCTCTTTCAATCAGATGTGACAATTCACGTGACAATGAAATGATACCTTCCAGTTTGTCCGATTTCAATGTCTATGGCGGTATTTATCGGTACCTGAACAGGATCTATGTCCCTGCGCTATATCTTGACAGGGTAAATATCAACTCTTCTGTTGATTCAAAAGGTACGAAGGGGAAGTTTGATATTGTGTTGAAGACTATCAATAAGACAACACTAACCGGGGCTAACCTGAAAATTGAAGTTCTTGACTCATACGGTAAAGTGATTGTAAACGCAAATCAGGAAATCAGGAATGATGAAGCTGAAAGAATCGTTTACAGTTCTACACTCAATAAACCTGTTCTTTGGTCACCTTCACAACCAAACCTCTATACGTGCAGGGTAACGCTGAACACAGAAGCCGGAATTCAAACAATCACCGAACATTTCGGATTCCGTAATTATGAATTCACAGATCATGGACCCTTTATGTTGAACGGAAAACGGTTACTTATCCGTGGAACACACAAACACGAAGATCATTCAGGTGTTGGAGCTGCCATGACTGATACGCAAATCAGGGAAGAAATGATTATGATTAAAGAAATGGGTGCAAACTTTATCCGTCTGGGTCATTATCAACAATCACGTATTACCCTTAACCTCTGCGACAGTCTGGGAATTATGGCATGGGAAGAAATTCCATGGTGCAGAGGCGGTGTAGGCGGTGATCGGTATAAGAACCAGGCTTATAGCATGATGACCAACATGATTACACAGCACCGGAATCACCCTGCTGTCATCCTATGGGGGCTGGGAAATGAAAACGACTGGCCGGGTGATTTTCCTACCTTTGATAAAAAAGTAGTCCGTGATTTTATGATTACGCTCAACGATCTGGCTCATAAGCTTGATCCTTCACGTAAAACGACCATTCGCCGGTGTGACTTTTGTAAGGATATCCCCGATGTGTATTCTCCATCCATTTGGGCAGGTTGGTATAAAGGTGTTTTTACCGATTACAAAGAAATGAGTGAAAAAGAAATGAAAACAGTAAACCATTTCTTTCATGCCGAATGGGGTGGTGACAGCCATGCAGGTCGTCATTCAGAGATGGCAGATAAAGACCTGCAGGATAAAAAAGAAGTGAGTGTAACTGACAATATTGCTACCGACTCTTTACGTTATGTACAAGCAGCCCGTTCTTCAAAAGATGGTGACTGGAGTGAATCGTATATCTGTAATTTATTTGAATGGCACCTGAAGGAGCAGGAAAACATGCCATTACTTACCGGTTCGGCCTTCTGGACCTTTAAAGATTTTTCTACTCCTGGGAGGCCTGACAATCCAGTTCCTTATGTCAATCAAAAAGGTGTGGTGGAACGTGATGATACAAAAAAAGAATCCTACTATGTGTTTCAGTCCTGGTGGGCGGAAAAGCCCATGGCGCATATCTACGGTCATAGTTGGCCTGTCCGCTGGGGAAATGACGGTGAAGAGAAAATGGTAAAGGTATATTCCAATTGTAATAATGCCGAACTGTTTGTCAACGGCAAAAGCATGGGCATAAAGAAACGTAACTCACAGGATTTTCCTGCTGCAGGGCTGCGTTGGAATGTCGTATATTCAAAAGGTAAGAACTCATTGAAAGTCATAGCTCATAAAGGCAAGGTAACGGTTACCGATGAAATCAATCAAAGCTATCAAACGGACAAATGGGGAAAGCCTGCTCAACTGATATTGCGTAAAACCAGTCAATTGGGAGATATAGCTACCATTGAAGTAACGTTACGGGATGGAAATAATATTCTTTGCCTGGATGCGCGTAATGTGGTTACCTTCGGACTTGCTGGTGATGGTAAACTGATTGACAACCTGGGAACTGCTTCCGGCTCAAGGGTAGTAGAGCTACAAAACGGAAGAGCTATTATACGAATCAAGCTGAATGGCGGACAAAATGTAGCAAGTGTGAAATGTGCCGGAATACCAGCAGTATTTTGCAATCTGGCTGATTGACAATTTAACAACTCTCCATATTTAACATTTTAATGCGAAACGCCCGGGTGCTTCGCATTTTTTTGTTCTTTTCAGTAAATTGGTCAACCATTTTTATGAATCAGGATTTCTGATTTTAATCCCGTTTTCTATCGGATAGATTATTATCTCATTCCATCGAAACCCATGATTCTCTTGTCCAATGTATAAAAAGGAATTGATGAGTCTTTATTGGGAATTTCCTGGGGGTTCCGAGAGGTATACCCCTCCTAACCCCCAGGAAACCCCCAGGTAACCCCCAGGAAAGCCCCAGGAAAGCCCCTCGTTACATTGGACAAATAACAGTTATGTTGTTTTGTACTCCGTGTTCCGTGTTCCGCTTTGTGGGATGAGAATAATTTTTTGCGATTGGAACAACAATTTTAGGAGAAGTGGTGGGATATATTGTGATAAGTAATAAATCGGATTTAAAGATATAAAGTACGATTTCAAGAATGCAAATACCTTGATACATGCATCTGCCATTTTAAAGATTTTTTTTCTATTATTCAAGTAAAAGCATCATATAACGAGGTTTAAAATCCGGGCTTTATAGAGTTGACAGGATACAATTTAACTTAACATCCAACCTTCAAAAATCAAAAAACGTAAATTAATATGTTCTACAACATGAATAGTAAAATAGATCGAAATATGTTTTTTTATTATCAACATAAACCGTACTTTTGGTCGACCAAATAATTGGTTGACCAAATAAAAGTGTAAATAAATCATTTCTACAATGAAAAATAAAGTCAAATATATCAGTCTTATATTGGGTTTGATTATCTGTTTCTCTGTAGAGGCTCAGAAGCTAATGCTTGGAGAACTGTTTAATGATGGTGCCGTTCTGCAGAGGAATTCAAAGGTGTCAGTATGGGGAACTACTGAACCTTCTACCCTCGTTAGTATCACTATCCAGAACAGGAAATTTCAGTCAAAGAGTGATAAAGCCGGCAACTGGAACACCTCATTATTGGCATTAAAAGAAGGAGGTCCTTATTCCATGTGTGTTATATCAGCGACTGACACCATAAAACTGAAGGAAATCTATGTGGGCGAAGTCTGGGTAGCAGGTGGTCAGTCGAACATGGCTTTTATGCTTGAGAAATCGGACAATGGGAATGAAGAAATAGCAAATGCCAAAAATCAGAATATCCATTTTGTCATGGTGCCTTATAAAGCTTACGAAGGTGATAAAAGCCGGGGCGATATGAACTGGCGAACGGCAACAACAGAAAACGTATCGAAAATGTCAGCAGTAGCCTATTATTTTGCAAAAGAACTGCAACAAAAACTAAACGTTCCGGTAGGCGTAATTTGCTGCTATAAGGGTGGATCGGGTGCAGAAACGTGGATGACCAGGGAATCACTAGTAAAGGATCCAAATTTACTTCCCATTGTTGAAAACTACGAAAGCTATTATACCGGTTTAGGAAAAGCAAATTACCTGAAACTGGTTTCCATATACGAAAACGAGTTGAAGCAATACCAGGATTCGGTTAAAGCCGGGAATACAATATCATTAAAGAGTCCAAAGGAACCTATGGGTGAACAGCATTACAATCGTCCTTTCGGACTCTACTACACCATGCTGAAACGAGTGATACCTTACTCAGTCAAAGGAGCTATCTGGTACCAGGGTGAGCATAATTCTCCACGGTCTGAGCAATACCGCACGCTGTTCCCAGCAATGATTGAACAATGGCGTACCGATTTCAACACTCCAACAATGCCATTCTTATTTGTACAATTGCCTGGTTATGCCAATGCAGATACAAGAAACAGACCGATATGGCCTGAATTACGAGAAGCCCAGTTATTGACATGGCAAAATGTGAAGAATACCGGAATGGCTGTTACTATTGAACTGGGAGAAAAAAGTACCATCCACCCACCCCACAAAGAACAAGTTGGTAAAAGACTGTCTGCGATTGCATTTAATACGGTTTACGGCATCAATGTTCCATATTCAGGGCCGTTGTACAAAAGCGTTGCATTCAAGGCAAACAAGGCATTACTGTCATTCGGTTTTATATATGGAGGATTAAAATCGAACGGACCCCTGCAAGGGTTCACAATATGTGGCAGCGATAACAACTTTGTGCCTGCAAAAGCTGAAATAAAAGACAACCAGGTTGTTGTTTGGGCAGAAGGAGTTACGTCACCGGTTGCTGTACGTTATGGCTGGGATAACTGGACGGATGCAAATCTAACTAACATGGCTGACTTTCCGGCAACACCTTTCAGGACAGATGATTTTCCATTGCTTACGGCAGGAATCAAGACGATTAAATACCAGTAGTTAGAAATGAGGAATGACACAGGAAGTAACAGGTAAAAAAATAAATATATTTATTATTAGTAAGCGTTTATGAAAAAAGTGGTTTTTAAAGTATTTATCGCTCTGTTTATCCTTTCAGCAGGGAGTATCATGGGTCAGACCCGGATATGGAACATGGAGAAATTAAGCAAAGCAAAATCTTCGGATCCGGGAATTGCGAGTGATATTCTGAAAGATGCTGACAAGGCATTGACAAAATCCATCACGACAGTCATGGATAAGGAAATGACACCTCCAAGTGGCGATAAACATGACTACATGAGTGCAGGAAGGTATTGGTGGCCGGATCCAAAAAACCCAAAAGGTCCCTATATACGCAAAGATGGGGTGGTAAATCCTGAAATCGACAAACTGGACAGAGGTCCATTAGGGATGATGGCAAAGAAGGTAACCAGCCTTTCGCTGGCGTATTATTTTACTTCGGATGACCGGTATGCAGCAAAGGCAGTGAATAATTTACGGGTCTGGTTTATAAATCCCAAAACGAAGATGAATCCGAACATGAATTACGGACAGACAATACCCGGAAGGAATAAAGGATTAGGGCGTGGGGAAGGCATCATTGACACTTATTCATTTGTCGATATGCTGGATGGAATTGAATTGCTTAAAAGTTCTACGAAATTCACACAAAATGATCAATTGGCATTAAAGAACTGGTTTACTTCCTATCTGGAATGGATGATGACCTCACCCATAGGCAATGAGGAATATACAGCAAAAAACAATCATGGGACGGCTTTTGATGTTCAGGCAACCCGGTATGCCATTTTTGTAGGGAAAGAGGATATTGCCAGAAAATACTGCTATGACTTTGCTGCACGCAGGCTGTTTACTCAAATTGAACCTGATGGATCACAACCGATGGAACTGGCCAGAACAACTGCCCTGGGATATTCAACATTCAACCTGACACATATTCTGGATATGTGTCATCTGGCAAAAAGTTTGAATATTGATATATATCATGCATCATCCACTGATGGCCGGAGTATCTCAAAAGCACTGGAGTTTTTATCCCAATTTGCAGGAAAACCACAGAGCCAGTTCCCATATAAACAAATAAAAGACTGGGATGCAGTTCAAACTAAATTATGCTGGCAGTTATACCGGGCAGACAAACTGAATTCTACACCTGTATTTGAGAAATACTACAAGGGCAAAATCAGTGACTCTGACAAAGATAAGGATAGTAACCTAATGGTCTATTAATATCAACCTTACTAATAGATTCACGATAATGAGAAAAATAGTTTTTACAGCATTTATTCTTTCTATTTCAACCTTCAGTTTGCTTGGTCAACCAAGGGTATGGAATATAGAAAAACCTGACCAGGCCAGGTTGGAAAAGCCTGCTGCTATCGATCAGATTTTGAAAGAAGCAAACAGCTTATTGTCAAAAACGATTCCGACAATTATGGATAAGGATAAACCTGCTCCCAGTGGTGACAAACACGATTATTACAGTTGTGCACCTTACTGGTGGCCTGACCCGGCAAATCCAACCGGTCCCTATATCCGGAAAGATGGTGTTACCAACAGGGAAGTTACCACTCCGGATAAAAAGAATTTGGGCACACTGACCAACGGTATTATTCGTTTATCACTGGCTTATTACCTGACCTCTGAAGAAAAGTATGCCATAAAAGCTGTTGAGAACTTACGTGTCTGGTTTATAAGTCAAGAAACACGTATGAATCCGAATCTGAATTATGGACAGACTATCGCTGGACATTTCGGAGGTAAGGGGCGAGGAGCCGGCATGATTGAAACATACAAATTTGTAGAAATGCTGGATGGCATTGAATTATTGAAAAAATCAGCCGCATTTACAAGAAATGATCAACAACAGTTGATTCACTGGTTTGACGAATACCTCAACTGGATGCAGAACTCCCCCATCGGGAAACAGGAATACAATGCTAAAAACAATCATGGTACGGCTTTCGAAGTACTGGCAACCAGGATAGCCCTTTTCGTAGGGAAAGAAGATATAGCACGTCACTATATCAACAATTTTGCAGCACGTCGTATTTTCACCCAAATAGAACCAGACGGCAAACAACCATTGGAACTGGTCAGGACAAAAGCGTTGGGTTACTCTACGTTTAATCTTACCCACCTACTTGACATGTGTGCAATTGCTAAAACGATGAAAATTGATCTGTTTCCTGTTAAATCAACCGACGGCAGAAGCATATCAAAAGCATTGGAATATCTCTCTCAATTTGAAAGTGAACCTCAAAGCAATTTCCCGTACAAACAGATTGTTGACTGGGATGTCGTTCAAAAGAACCTTTGCCTTCAATTGTACCGGGCAGATAAATTTTCAACTAACGCAGCTTTTAAAAAGTATTACGTAAACAAACAAGACGATTCAAATAAAAATTACAACTATATAGTATTTTAAAACAACCATGTTAAATTAAAAAAAATTATTATTATGAAGAAACTAATTCTACTCAGTATTATGTGCGTTGTTGTGTTGACAATGAATGCACAGAAAGTGTTTGTTGAAAACTTTGCAACTGCTCCTATAAATGGAAATCTTGAAGATTACAACAATTGGTTTGTAAGTGTGAAACCAGCTGACGCACTTGGCGCAAGTCCAAAAATAGCTGGAGGTGCTTTGTTTTATAATGGGTATTACGGAACAAACGTTGGGAATGTTGCAGTTCTTGATTCAGCTATTGGTACAGGAACTACAAATCAACGAATTTCAACACATTGGGTAACATTTGCCAGTGGCGATACTTTACGACCTATTGAAGGACAAAAAATCTATGCAGCTTTTATTGTCAACTTTTCTTCGCACAGCTTTAGGAGCCAACGTGATTTTTTTACTTTTGAAGGTTCAAAAACAAGCAGCAGTACACGTGGCAGAGTTTTTGCAAAATTAAACACTGCTGGTACTGATATTACTTTTGCCATATCAAAAAATTCCAGTACAGCAGGAGTATATGTTGAATCAGCACCAATTGTAGGTGGTGTAGGAATCAATCATTTATTGGTTTTTACCTACGAAGGGGTTGCAGGAACAATTAATGATTTCAACACGCTTTATATCGACCCAGATTTATCACTTCCTGAAGCACAACAAACCAATAAAATAGTCGCAACTGATATTTCAGCAAATTCTGATTATACGGTAACTGTACCATTTGGAATTAATCTTCGCCAACGCGGAACAGGTGCTAAAATTGGTGGAATCCGTGTAGGGACATCATGGAACTCTGTATTATTAGGCATTACATCAGAAGTAAATCAAATTGAACGAAACAGTACGAATATTACTGCAACGGGCAATACAATTGTAACGACTGAATCGGGCAGCTTAAAAGTGTATAATTTAGCCGGGAAAGAAGTTCTTTCAGCAAAAACAGATGGCAAATTATCTACCTCGTTATCGAAAGGTCTTTATTTAGTTCGCTTTGTTGGGACAGAAGGCACATTAAAATCAGCAAAAGTTCAAATCAACTAATTGAAATTCATTCTCTAATATTTTAACTATTTATTAAGTTGTCAATGTCCATTTAAAACAACGCGGGCAAAAAGAATATCTTATTGTCCGCGTTTATTTTATTACCATGAAAAACACATTCCTTTTATTGCTTTTTATATTTGGTTCATTCGTTGCCGGTGCAAAACAGACGTTGGTATCAACTGCCTTAGAAATAAATAATGCTAACTGGCTTGCGGGTGATACAATTATTATGAAAAACGGTACCTGGAATAATCAATCCATTTTATTAAAAGGTGTCGGAACAGAAATACAGCCGATAGTATTACTTGCAGAAACTTCTGGAAATGTTGTTTTGACCGGAACTTCTAAACTCGGATTTTCGGGGAAGTATATAACTGTTTCAGGATTATATTTTAAAAACGGAACGTTGAGCGGTTCAGATGTTATATCCTTCCGGACTTCCTCATCCGAACTGGCAGAGAATTGTACGCTGACTAACTGTGCTATTACGAATTATAATCCCGCCGACAATACAGTTGACAGCAAATGGGTTTCAATCTATGGTAAAAACAATAAAGTAAATCATTGTTCCTTTGAGAATAAAATGAATTCAGGGACTTTGATGGTTGTATGGTTAGTGAACGGAGTAACCGTGAATCATATTATTTCCCAGAACTATTTTGGCTACAGGAATTCGAATTTAGATTCCACAGGTGCTGAATTGAACGGTCAGGAGATTATTCGTGTCGGGGACAGTTCAACATCAATGACTACTGCCGCTGTGACTGTTCAAGGGAATTTCTTTGAACATTGTAACGGGGAAATTGAAACTATTTCGAATAAATCGTGTGGAAATTATTATTCCAACAATGTTTTTTTTGAATGCCATGGTATGCTTACTCTCCGCCATGGTAATAGCTGTACGGTTGATGGAAATTATTTCTTTGGGAATGGAATTTCAGAGACAGGAGGTGTTCGAATGATTGGGGAAAACCACAAAGTATTTAATAATTATTTTGAAAAATTACGTGGAACGGACTATCGTTCTGCCATTTGCATTGTCCGAGGGAAATTAAACTCTTTACCAAACGAATACTTTCAGGTTAAAAACGGATTGGTTGCATTCAATACAATGGTTGATTGCAGCGAGTCGTTCAGCATAAACTACAACAGCAGTTCCACGTGCACCTTGCCACCCATTGGAACCGTCATAGGACACAATAATGTTTACAATACTTCCACGTCAAATATCACTGTCGATATCGATCAAACTGATGTCAACATGGACGTTATCTGGAGAAATAATTTAATCAACCAGGGCAAATACACAAATTTTACATACACTTCGACGCAGGTAATGACCGGCAAAGATCCAAAATTATCATTAGCAGGAACAACTATTAATATGTATGAACCTGTTACCGGATCAGCTTTATTAAATTATCCAACTACTGAATATCCTGAAATTACGACTGATATCAGAGGCAGGGAGAGGGGTACCACAGCAAAGATTCCCGGAGCAAGTCAACTATCAGGAATAATCACACGGATTATGCCAACTAAATCAGGAGTAGGTGCGACTTTCTTTAACAGTCCATCCACGGATATAAAATCACAGTTTAAAACAAATGAATTCAAGTCCTACATGTCAGACCACAAACTGACTACTCATATATCAACTTCGGGCAAACTGAATATCTACGATACAACAGGGAGATGTATGTTTCAGCAATATCTGTCAGAAAAAACCAGTACTATTCAGTTTTCCCAAAAAGGGATTTACGTCCTCTGTTTCAATACAAACAGTGGAGAACACTACACACAAAAAATCATTATCGATTAAAGTAAATAAAGCTACCAAAAGACATTCAACATCCAATTTAATATGAATTTATTTATTTATAATTAATCATCAATTTTAGGCAAATAAATTTGGTAGACCAATTTGGAATATCTATATTTGTATCAATAATATTGGTTGACCAATATTTGAATTCACACCCCAAAAGAACGAAAATATCAATACGCCCAGATTAAAAATATAAATATAAAACAGAGCAATCCCGTGAAAGTAAAAAAGATTTTTTTTCTTATCCTATTATTTCTTCCATTTATGCATATGCATGCCGGCCAACATCCGGGATTATTTCTGACGCCACAAGGAGTTCAGGATATCAAGGCATCATTGGGTAAGTATCCATTATTTGACAAATCGTTCAATGAACTTAAGGCTATAGCAGATCAGGCTTTGACTGAACAAATAGAGGTTCCGATACCAAAAGATGGCGGCGGGGGATATACGCACGAGAAACACAAAAACAATTACTATCAAATGAATGCTGCCGGTACCATGTATCAACTTACAGGTAATGCAAAATATGCTCAGTTTGTAAAGGATATGCTTATAAAATATGCACAGATCTATCCCACACTTGGTTTACATCCATTAATAAAGTCGGAAGTACGTGGTAAACTATTCTGGCAGACATTGAATGATGCGGTATGGTTGGTTCATACAGCCAATGCTTATGACTGTGTCTATGATTTCATAGATGTAAAAGACCGTACGTTTATTGAAAAAAATCTTTTTTATCCAATGGTTGAATTTATATCAAACGGGAATCCGAGTAATTATGCGACCTTTAATAAGATGCACAATCACGGCACCTGGTCTATGTCGGCTGTTGGAATGATAGGGTATGCCATGGGGAATAAAGATCTTGTTGCGAAAGCTTTGTATGGATCGAATAAAGATGGGAAAAGTGGTTTTATAAAACAACTGGATGTTCTTTTTTCACCGGACGGGTACTTTACTGAAGGACCCTATTATCAACGTTATTCGATCTGGCCTTTTATGACTTTTGCACAAGTGATTCAAAACCAACAACCTGAACTTAACATCTTCAAATATCGCGACGGGATACTATTAAAATCAGTAAACTCTTTATTGCAATGCGCATATAACGGAGAATTTTTCTTTTTGAATGATGCTCTTCTAAAAACCTACGAAACGCAGGAAATAGTATACTCCGTCGATATTGCTTACAAAAACAACCCCACCGACAAGCAATTACTGGACATTGCAGACAAGCAAGGTTCATTCATTATATCGGATGAAGGACTTGCAACTGCTAAAGCGGTTTATGAGAAAAAAAATCAACCTTTTGAATTCAAGTCTGTACTGTTGCATGATGGTTCAAAGGGAGATGAAGGAGGAATTGGTATTCTGAGAAACGGTGAAGGCAACGACCGGACCTGCCTGATTTATAAAGGTACTTCTCATGGTCTTTCTCACGGGCACTACGATAAATTATCAATTGTTCTGTATGATAATGGAAAATGCATCCTGCCGGATTATGGAGCCGTAAGATTCTTGAATATCGAGCCTAAAAACGGTGGTAATTACACCAAAGAAAATACAAGTTGGGGAATGCAAACAATTGCCCATAATACAGTTACCATTGACAACCAAAGTGATTTCAACGGAGATTTTAAAGTGTCGTCTAAATTTCATTCCGAAATAAATTATTTTGAGAGTAATAATCCGGAAATTCAGGTTATTTCGGGAATAGAACGCAATGCTTATGCAGGTGTCATTTTGAATAGAACTACCGCATTAATTCAGAATAAGGGTTTTGAATATCCGATAACGATTGATATATACAAAGTGAAATCCGATTCTACACATCAGATTGATTTGCCTTTTTATTATTATGGTCAAATGGTTATGACAAATATTGATTATCAGAAAAACACAAAAGAATTAAAAGCCTTAGGTACCAAAAACGGATACCAACACCTTTGGTTAGAAGCAACAGGAAAAACAGATAAAACAAATGCCTGCTTTACCTGGGTGAACGGAAACCGTTTCTATAGTATCACAACCTTAGCCAATGCAAATACTCAATTCATGATGACACGAATTGGTGCAGGTGATCCAAATTTTAATTTACGTAATGATCCCGGTTTCATGATTCGTGAACAAAATGTAAGTAATCATACATTTGTTTCTGTCATAGAGCCTCATGGATTATATGACCTGTCAAGAGAAGTAACAACCAACTTTGACACAAATATAGCAAACCTCGAATTATTGATGGATGATGAATCTTATTCAGCAGTTAAAGTAGAAACAAAAAACAAACAGAGTTTTCTATTCATCTCAGTAAATAAAGATTTCGGTTTTTCAAAAGAACATAAAATCATATTGAATGGAAGATCCATTACTTTTACCGGAAATTACTATTTTTCAGCTTATAACAAATTAAAATAAAAGAACATGAACACAAAAAGCGCAAAATTTATTATTAGTTCCGATCTTCCATGGGAAGAAGTAGGTGAAGGACTTTCCCGACAGATGATGGGTTATGATGGACAATTGATGCTGGTAAAAGTAAAGTTTGGTAAAGGGAGCATTGGTATATTACACGAGCATTTTCACTCGCAAAGCAGCTTTGTGGTCAGTGGAGTTTTTGAAGTATCAATTGGTGGCGAAAAGAAAATCCTAAAAGCGGGGGATGGATTTTATCTAGAACCGGACATCCTTCATGGGGCTGTTTGTCTGGAAGAAGGAATTTTAATTGACACTTTCAGTCCAATGCGTCTTGATTTTATAAAACAATAAACCTTTACCATGAAAATAAAATGTTTACGTTGGTGGATTATTGGAATGATTATGATCATTACCATTATCAACTATTTAGATAGAGGAACACTCAATTACATGTGGGTTGCTAATATTGAATACAAGTTAGTTGAAAAACTTGATGGTCCAGGCATTGAAAATCAGGCTTTATTTATAGCTAAAGATAATAATTATCTGCTTGTTTCTAAAAAAGGGGAAAGAATCAAACAAAATGCTCAGCAAGTATCTTTCAAAAGCAATGGTAAAATTATTGTAAATCGTCAGGGAATTGCTTATGACCTGGGAATTGTTGACTCTAAAGCGACTCCTGAAGTTGCTTCCAGGCAAGCAAAAGAGTTTTTAGGTGATATTACCATATTCTTTATGATTGCTTATGGATTCAGTCAACTATTTTCAGGTAAACTGTATGATAAAATAGGGACTCGACTTGGATTCTTTGCATCTGTTCTAATCTGGGGAACTGCCGATGCGTTAACTTCACTTGCACAAGGGAAAATTACTTTAACCGGTTTCCGAATGATGCTCGGATTGGGTGAAGCAGGTCCGTGGCCTGGAACTACAAAAAGCAATGCCGAATGGTTTCCACAAAAAGAAAGAGCATTTGCGCAGGGTCTTTTTGGTGCAGCAGCATCCATAGGTTCTATTCTGGCTCCTGTAATTATATTGATGCTTTATTTATCAATAGGCTGGAAAATGACTTTTGTGGTTGTGGGAGGATTAGGTTTGTTATGGATAATTCCATGGCTATTTATCAATAAAAAAGGACCAAAGGAACATCCCTGGATCACGGAAGTAGAACGTGAATACATTTTAAGCGGTCAACCTGAATCAAAAGTTACAAACGAAGTTGCTAAAACCTGGGGACAATTACTGTCAAACAAGAAAAACTATTCTGTCATTCTGGGTCGTTTCTTTCTGGATCCTATATGGTGGATGTTTGTTACTTTTCTACCTATGTACCTGGTAGAAGAATTTAAATTAAACATCAAAGAATTGGCTTTTTCAGCATGGATTCCTTATGTTGGTGCCATGGTGGGAAGTATATCCGGTGGATGGTTTTCGGGATATTTAATCCGAAAAGGTACCACAGTGGATAGGGCTCGTAAAACAGCTATGCTAGTGGGTGGATTAGTTATTGTGCCCTCAGTAATAGCTTCTGTTATGGCTTCAAATGCGGTATTAGCGGTCGTTCTAATGGCTTTTGTACTAGGAGGCTTTCAATTCACTATCGTCAACATACAGACTCTTCCAAGCGATTTGCATTGTGGTAAATCTGTAGGATCTTTAGCGGGATTAGGCGGTGCAGCGGCTGTTCTTGGTACTATATTAGCAATCCTTTTTGCCGGACAGATAGAAAGCTGGCCACTACTATTTGGATTACTGGCAGCACTTGTTCCAATGTCTTTATTATCAATCTATTTGACTGTAGGAAAAATTGAACAGATCAAATAAAACAATTTATATACCTTTTAGAAATATCAACTTTTTACGATTAAACAAATTAACGCAATATTCTAAATTTGGAATATTCAGATACTATAAATATGAAACTTAAAAGTAAAGTAGCCGTTATAACCGGCGGTGCACGCGATTTGGGTCGTGCCATTTCTGTAAAATTAGCCTCAGAAGGAGCTAAAGTAGTCATCAACTATTACGACAATGAAGCCGATGCACTTGAAACATTGAAACTTGTTCAGGAGGCAGGTTCAGAAGGTATTATTGTACAAGGAGACATGACAAAGTCTGTTGATGTAAAACGTGTTTTCGATGAAACAATCAAAGCATTTGGAAGTGAAATTCACATCTTAGCAAATGTTGTAGGTGGAATCGTAGGAAGAAAAGCTATTACAGAACAAGATGAAGACTGGTACAATTTTCTTATGGACGTCAACATGAAAAGTTGTTGGTTATGTACACGTGAAGCAGTCCCTTACATGGTTGCCGGATCATCCATTGTAAACTTTTCATCCTTAGCAGCCCGTGATGGCGGTGGACCTGGTGCTTCCATGTATGCTACTGCCAAAGGTGCAGTCATGACTTTTACACGTTCCATGGCAAAAGAACTCGGCCCCAAAGGTATCCGGGTAAATGCACTGGCTCCCGGAACAATTGCTACTTCTTTTCACGATCGTTTCAATACACCTGAAAATCGTGAACGTATGAAAGGTGTTTATCCACTTCGTCGTGAAGGTGATGCTGCTGATGTCGCAGATTTAGTACTATTCCTTGCTGGTGCTGATTCTGATTACCTTACTGGAACCAATATTGATATCAATGGAGGTATGTCATTCTCTTAATCAATATTGAATCGATTATTCTACATCAATTTCAATGATAAAACTCCCTGCTCTACTTATTGAGCGGGGAGTTTCTATTTTTTATACCCAGTATCAGATAAGTACTATTTACCATACATCTTTCCTTGTTTGATACTTATAAAAATCTCACCTTTAAGCTTAAATATTCGTGCAATAGAAAATACTAATAAAATTACTTCATCGTGGTTAATTACTCCTGATTTTTAAAAACGATATTATCTGTTCAACCACAAAATTGCGGTATATGGGCTTGTAATGGCTAAACTTTTCTTTTATTGTTGGTATATTGGTAATTGGCAAGTTCATTTGCGTTCTGTACTTTGTACAATACATCCCGTCAAAGGATAATCGCTGCATTCCAGAAATATAAGCACAAAAAAAGCCCTTCATAAACTAAATTATAAAGAGCTTTAAAACGGCATTATCTACTTTCCCACAAAATTGCAGTATATCGTCGTGAACTGTCCTTCTCTGTTTATCGTTGGTTTAACGATACCGGGCAAGTTCTTCATCGTTCTGTACTTTGTACAATACATCCCGTCAAAGGATAATCGCTGCATTACAGAAATATAAGCACAAAAAAAGCCCTTCATAAACTAAATTATAAAGAGCTTTAAAACGGCATTATCTACTTTCCCACAAAATTGCAGTATATCGTCGTGAACTGGCCTTCTCTGTTTATCGTTGTTTTAACGATACCGGGCAAGTTCTTCATCGTTCTGTACTTTGTACAATACATCCCGTCAAAGGATAATCGCTGCATTACAGAAATATAAGCACAAAAAAAAGCCCTTCATAAACTAAATTATGAAGGGCTTTAAAACGGCATTATCTACTTTCCCACAAAATTGCAGTATATCGTCGTGAACTGGCCTTCTCTGTTTATCGTTGTTTTAACGATACCGGGCAAGTTCTTCATCGTTCTGTACTTTGTACAATACATCCCGTCAAAGGATAATCGCTGCATTCCAGAAATATAAGCACAAAAAAAAGCCCTTCATAAACTAAATTATGAAGGGCTTTAAAAACGGCGGCTATCTACTCTCCCACAAAATTGCAGTACCATCGACGTGGACAGGCTTAACTTCTCTGTTCGGAATGGGAAGAGGTGGAACCCTGTCGCTATAACCACCTAAGTGATTTCAGAAGAACTTTATACCCCCGAAGGAACGTAAAGACTCAACTGTATATAGACAATTGGAGGCGAAAGAGAAAAATTTCATGTCAGCATTGTAATACCATAAGGTACAAAAAAAGCTATCGGGCAATTAGTATCACTTGGCTCTACATTTCTGTTATACACCTATGACCTATCAACGTCGTAGTCTTCGACGACCCTCAATGGAAATCTAATCTTGAAGATGGCTTCGTGCTTAGATGCTTTCAGCACTTATCCTAACCGAACGTAGCTACCGGGCAGTGCTCCTGGCGGAACAACCCGTAGACCAGAGGTTCGTC
>Ga0209123_1000465_pt1 | contig 52201 bp, 38 predicted proteins | sample BarGraIncu00431A_FD_184500 | JGI IMG/M metagenome (GOLD analysis project Ga0209123, IMG submission 184500) | Arctic peat soil microbial communities from Barrow, Alaska, USA - Barrow Graham LP Incubations 004-31A (SPAdes) (version 2) | ecosystem: Environmental > Terrestrial > Soil > Wetlands >... | reverse complement strand
TTAAAATCCCGGCATAGGTATCAGTTTCATCGTCAACTAAAGCAACTTCCATTCCCATGGTGAGTTTGTCAGCTTGCTCTTTTGTGACAGACAAGGTGATTGGGAGAGGCCATGCCAAACCATTGGTTAAATGTTTTGTGGCTACAACACTTTCGTAATTAGCTTTATCCATGAATCCGGTTAAGGGGCTAAATGCACCCATACCAATCATTAATAGGTCAGATGTTTCTCTTGATGTCATCCGAATCGTCGGTAAGGTTTTTGCTTTGGCCAATGCCTCTGCCCGTTGTGATTCTGGAAGCAATACTGGTGTTAATTTTCCGCCATGGGGCGCTACTAGTTTAGAAATTGTCAAGTTATCGTCCTCCTAAATTTTATTTCGAAAATAAGTGGGTCTACAACAGAAACACGTGTTCGTCCTAGTCAGAGTCCACAATGTTTTTTGGGAATAGACGTAGCATAAACAGAAGTTTCTGGCACCCCCCCTTTCGAATACCATAGTTTGATTCGCCCAGATCATTCAACCAACCTATATATCTAGTAGGCATGAGTAGAAACCCCATTGACAACTAGATATCAGATTGGTCAAATATCATGCACCGACCTACGATGTCCTGACTTGGCTCTGGAAGAAACTGTGGGGCTAGACTGATCTATAGAGCTGCACTTAAAAGTTCAGACATTTCCATAACTTTAAGCACATCTCCTTTTTCCATGCCGGCACAGGCATCAACCAGCATAGTAACACAGTAAGGACAGGCTGTGACCAAGATGTCAGCCTTTTTATCCACAGCATCGGTAATCCGTAATTCGCTAAATCGCTCGCCGACCGCTACTTCTGCCCAAACCCGAGCGCCACCGCCAGCACAGCAAAGGCTTTGCATCTTATTTCTCTCCATTTCCACCAGTTCTATACCTGGAACAGCCTGGAGAAGTTCCCTTGGGGAATCAAAGACCTGATTGTGGCGACCCAAATAACATGGATCGTGGAAAGTGACTCTTTTGGCAAGTTCTGCGTTGAAGGAAAGCTTTCCTTCCTTCATTAGATTACTCAGAAGCTCTGAATAATGGATGACTTCAAATTCGCCACCAAATTCAGGATATTCCTTTTTGAAGGTTTCCAGGCAATGTGGAGACGTTGTAATAATCTTCTTTACGCCTTTTCCATTGAACAAACTGATGTTTGATGCTGCAAGCTTTTGAAAAAGCTCCTCATCGCCAAGCTTACGAATGCTCTCGCCACAGCATTTTTCCTCTGCTGTCAAAACTCCAAAGTTTACTCCAGCTTTTTGCAAGAGAGTTACCACACTTTTGGCAATTTTCTTACCGCGTGGATCGTAACAGGAGTTACAGCAGACATAAAGCAAATACTCGCTATCTTCAGTAAACGCAGGTATGTCCAGACCTTCCTGCCATTCAGCACGTTTATCCTGTGCCCCCATCCAAGGATTACCATTGGAGCGAACACTGCTCACCACAGGCTTCAAGATCTTAGGTATAAAGCCTGCTTCTGCCGTAGTGCTGCGCATGGCGCGTACGTTGTCAATGATCTTGACTTCTCTTGGACAGTTTACCTGACACATTCCGCAGGTGACACAAGCAAAAAGCACCTCTTCTTCATCGAAGCCATCCAGACCAAGCTGAGCCTGACGTTGCATCTTACGAATGTTAAATGACTCACTAACCTCGCCGTGAACTAGCCTCCAAGGACAAAGATTCGTACAGAGACCGCACTGCATGCATGTGCTGAGCGACTCGGCCCCTGCAGAAACTATATAATCTCTCATTTCCAGAGATACATCTAATATTTCATCCATAATAATCCTCCTTTCCTATTCAAGGACTTAGAACCCTTTGTAGGGGTTGGGACCGAGTTCTTCCAGCCGCTTGGCAAAGCTATCTAAGATATCTGGTATTTTGTCATAATCAGTGATGGAGATTTGCTCCATCCGCACTCGGTCAGACTCAAGGTCCAGTCTGTTTAAGGTTTCTGCAACCTTCCCTAATCTGACCTCGGCTAACTCACTACCTTGTATGAAGTGGCACTGATAATCCTCGCCATGCTTACATCCAAGAAGAAGTATTCCATCAATACCTTGGGACATAGTATCGGCTATCCATACTATGTTTAGTGAGCCCAGACATCTCACTGGGATAACGCGCACCCATGCATTATAACTGAGGCGATTGATACCAGCCATATCTAGCGCAGGGTAGGCATCATTTTCACAAGCAAAGATAAGAATTCTTGGTTTTTCCTCATCTTCCTCAGGAACTTCAATTGCTTTGATCATGTTACCGACCATAGGCACAGAGTAGTTCTTAAAGGAGATAATCCGTTCAGGACAGGCGCCCATACAGATTCCACATCTGCGGCAACGGGTAGGATTTGGCAGGGGATTAAATTTATCATCTTCGTTAATAGCTCCGAAAGGACATTCCACCGTACACCGCTTGCACTGAGTACATCGTTGCATCGCGAAATCTGGGAAAGACATATCCCCAACTCGTGGATGCACTGCTGTTCCCTGAACACTCAATTCGATACATTGAATGGCCTTCATGGTCGCGCCTGTGGCATCTTCAATAGTGGAAATTTCATCCATTGGTGCTCTTACACTACCAGCAGCATAAATGCCTGTGCGACGAGTTTCATAGGGGAAACAGATGAAATGGGAGTCCGGAAAACCATATTTTAGAGTCGGCATCTCAGGTCCCTGCCGATAAGCTAGGTTCAAGAGATTAGACTTAAGCATAACTGCTTCTTCTGGTTCTGAATCCTTTTTATCATTTTCATCGGATTCAACCTGCGCGATGATATTCTCTCCAAAGGCAGTGGTAGGCACCATTCCTGTCGCCAGAACGACCATATCCACGCTCTCTGTGTTAATTCCAGCTCCACTTAAAACATCTGCTGCTTGGATGATCAAGTTTTTCTCGTCATCTTCGGTGATCTCAGTAATTTCTCCTCGGACGAAAATCGCTCCATCTTTCTGAACTCTTTTGTAAAGACGCTCATATTGACCAGGTGTCCGTATATCTTTATTGAAAATGTAGACGGTTGCTTCCGGGTTCTGCTCCATCAGGTAGGTCGCTTGTTTCAATGACTCTGTACAACATGTCGCTGAGCAATATGGCAAGTGTTCCGAATCCCGTGAGCCCGCACATTGAATGAAGGCTATACTCTGTACTTCCTTGCCGTCAGGGCGTAATATTTTTCCCTTGGAAGCCAATTCCTCCATTTTTTGTGCAGTAACTACATTTTCATACTTTCCAAAGCCAAGATGCTCCAACTTTGTTGGATCATAGGGAACGGCCCCTGTAGCCAAAATAACCGAGCCTATTCGTTCAGTAATGATCGTTCCATTCTGATTAATGGTCACATCGAACATACCTGGAGCGCCGGCAATCTCTTGCATTTCAGCACCGACATAGACTGTTACATCCGGATGAGCTTCAACTTCTTTAACTCTGCCCGCAATATCTACCTCTTCCGGACCAGTAAATGGTGACTTCTGTGGAGCTTGTTTGTATAAACCGTTCATCCAGCCACCAAGAGCCGGACTTTTCTCCACAAGAATCGTTTTATAGCCAGCTTTTGCGCCTTCTAGAGCGGCAGTTATACCGGTCAAACCTCCACCAACTACCAATATAGTTTTCACCATATTTTCGCCCATGTAGGGCTCGGTTAATTCAGTGTGTTTTGCTTTGGCGAGACTCATCCGAAGGAAGTCCTCGGCCATCATTTGGGTATCCTCATCATTAGCTGGATGACACCAGGTGATCTGTTCTCTGAGATTTGTTCTTTCCATTATTACAGAAGTTCCGAAGTCGAAAACATCGCAATTAACACGTGGTGAGCAAGCGGCGATAACAACTGTATTAACACCCTCGCTCTCAATATCACTCTTAATGAGCGCCAGTCCTTCTGCACCGCACATAAAGGGGTGAGTTTTGCAAACTGGAACCTTGCCTTCCTTGGTGGCAACCTTGGACAGGGCCGCTATATCAAGCGAATCTCCAATCTCACAGCCTGTGCAGATATAAACACCTGTTTTTTTATCCATTGGGCTACCTCCTCACCGTAGATTGAATGGCCTTAAGCGCTGCAGCAGTGGCATCTTTTACCGATGAGGCAACATCCATTGGCTTTTTAACGCATCCAGCGCCGTAAATCCCGGGTTGCTGTGAATCAGTAGCAATAAAGCCATCCTCATCATAAGTTATTTCGACAGGTACTTTTAACCCGGCAGTAGCAGGCACCATCCCAGTCGCTAGAACAACCATGTCAAACTTTTCGTTCATAAATTTCCCAGTTACTTGATCTTCTACTTGAACCATTAAATCTTTTGTCAGCGGATCCTCTGTAATCTCGCCAACCTTCCCTTTTACCAGAGTAAGATTTTCTTGTACTTTAGTGTAGAATTCTTCGTGTTTGCCCATTGCCCTGACATCGATATAAAACATATAGACCTTAGCATCTGGATTTTGTTCCTTGATATAAGTTGCCTGCTTTAAAGAAGCCATGCAGCAAACCCCTGAACAATAGGGCAGATGGTTTTCATCACGAGACCCAGCACATTGGACAAAAGCAACACTTTCAACCGCTTTGCCGTCAGATGGACGTACAATTTTACCTTTGGTAGGACCATTGGGGGCTGCTAGTCTTTCCATGATCACATTGGTAATAACATTCTGATGCCGGCCATTTCCATAATACTCAACTTTTGTGGCATCATAAGGTTCCCAACCCGTGGCCCATACGATAGCGGCAACATTTAAGTTGAAGCTTTTAGGCGCCATGTCGAGTTCAATGGCATCATACTGGCAAGCTGTTACGCATTTCCCACATTCCGCACCCAAACATACCTTTTCGTCAATCACATACTTCATCGGGAAAGCGAATTCATGGGCCTTGTATATTGCCCCAGTTTTATCTAAGCCGTAATTAAATTCGTTTGGTCTCTCTACTGGACAAACCTCTGCACATTTCCCACATGCAGTACAGTTATGGTTTACATGACTGGAATTAGATTTTACGGTGACTGTAAAATCCCCTTCTTTACCCTCAATCTTTTCAATTTCGGATAAGGTGAAAATTCTGATCTTAGGATTTTGCTTGATTCTTTTAAAGTTAATTTCCAACCCACAGTTCGGAGGGCACAATTTAGGGAAATACTCGTATATCTGGGCTACTTTACCACCAAGGTAAGATTTTTGTTCGACCAGATAGACCTCGCTCCCTGCTTCGGAAGCTTCGATAGCGGCAGTAAGTCCGCTTACTCCCCCTCCGACCACTAGAATACTCTTATGAGCCATCCTTCTACCTCCCTTATATGTCAATAAACTCTCGGCTTTCGCCGGGACAGTTGGAACAAGGATTTCCCTGTACCAACCTTATAGCATTCCTCCATAATTCTGGTGGAGGATATTTGCTTTCAAGAAAATGAACTGCTAACTGTTAGTTAACCCTATCTTGAATCCTCGAAGAACATCCAGAAACAATTTAATATTTCAGAACACCCCCTAAAGTCACGTGAGAATGAATACGAATGTTTTCACACATGCTAACAATGAATTTCTTCAATTATAAGCAAACCAATTCATTTTATAACGTAACAAAATGCACAAGCTTTTCATTGAATTGTCCTTCTCACAAAACTAACATTAGCACTGAGGTCGCAATAAGTCAATATGGCCATAATTAATATATCAAGATAGTTGATTCATTCAATTGTATTTTTTTATGTCAAAACTATATAAATCCTGCAAGTTTGCGCAGTCTGCAGACTTTCTCTAAGGTGAAATATTGCAATAATCAAAAACAATCACCCTAGGTATAACAATTATTAATTAAGGATGGAATTGAACCAACGATCTAAAGTAAGTTATAAACTTACACTATTTTCCACTTATGGCATAGATATTCAACGCAGGCGGCATGTTCCTACGATATTCTTAATTATGACAATAATACAATCTAATAACAAAGTTATTAGATTCTTATGCCCTTTACAAAACGGCAAGCCTTGGTTAACCTTACTCTGCAGGGGTTAACCAAGGCTTGTAGACCACTTTGAATGACCGTGTCTTTGAGAACTAAGCTTAGATCATCTTAGCGATAAGCTCAGCAGGATCAACTACTTTGATGTTTTGTTCAGTATCCGCTGTGTCCTTTATCCCATCTTCCAACATGGTAATACAGAAAGGACAATTGGCACCAATAACTTTCGCGTTCTTGTCGAGGGCCTGCGCGACTCTTCGATTGTTAACTCTCTGATCGGCCTGCTCCTCTAACCACATTCGGCCACCACCAGCTCCACAGCAAAAGCTCTTGTCATGGTGACGTTCCATTTCCACTAACTTTACACCAGGAACCATATTAAATAGGGCTCTAGGCGCCTCATATTCTTGCTGGTAGCGACCTAAATAACAGGAATCATGATAAACTATTTCTTGAGGTTCAGCTTTTCCAGTTTTGTTAAGGACCAGCTTTCCATCTTTAATTAACTCTTCAATCAACTGGGTATGATGAACAACTTCATAGTTTCCACCGAATTCTGGATATTCATTTTTCAAAGTGTTCAAGCAATGTGGACAGGTTGTGATAATTTTCTTCACTTTATAGCCGTTCAAAAGCTCCACATTTTCAGTAGCCATTGCTTGATACGAATATTCATTACCAGCTCGGCGAATAAAATCGCCACAACACTTCTCTTCTTTTCCCAAAATAGCGAAGCTCACACCTGCTGCTTTGAGAATTTTTGTCACTGCCACAGTAATTTTTTGAGCACGGAATTCAAAGGAACCCGAGCAACCTACCCAAAAGAGATACTCGACGTTGGAATCATCGCTCATTAATTTCACATCCAAATTAGCCGCCCAAGTCGCGCGCTCAGTAAAGCTGATACCCCACGGGTTGGAATTCTTCTCTACATTTCGAAACGTTAGCACTAACTCTGGAGCAATTTTACTATCCATCATGACCAAAGATCTACGCATATCGATGATCTTATTAACATGCTCATTGGAAACCGGACATTGTACTTGACAAGACATGCAAGTGGTGCAAGCCCATATCTCATCTTCAGTCACAATATCGCCAATTAAAGTTTTCTTTAAAATTGCGTAAGCTGCAGGATCGCTTTCCGCTAACTTTTCTATTTCATCGGCATACTCTTCGCTAGTGGATTTTAGCCCATATTGGTTCATAATCTTGCCTTTTTCTAAAAGGTGATCTTTCAGTTGATGACTTAGGAGGTTCTTGGGATTTAGAGTCTTTCCAGAAAGGTTGGCCGGGCAGTTAGACATACATCGTCCACACTCGCCACAGGCAAAACTATCCAATAATTGTTTCCAAGTAAAGCTTTCAATTCTTGCCACACCAAACTCTTCTAATTCTTCATCTTCTAGGTTCATCGGATTCATCTGAGCACCAATAGGTTTTAAAGATGAAAAATAGACATTAGGGTGTACAGCCAAAAGGTGCATGTGTTTAGAGTTAGGGATATAGACCAAGAAACCCAGTACCACAAACATGTGGATCCACCAAAAAGAATCAGTGATTGCAGTTAACGTATCGTTACTAAAGTTATGGAAAAGATAGGCAAAAGCATTATACATTATGGCCAACGAGTAAGCGCTATTGACTTCTAGCAAGTTGGCTTCTAGCGCTACCTTCGCACCACTTGATATCCATTCTGTTACAATGACACCAATAATCAATAATACAATAATTGCTGCTTCCGGCGTCCGAGATAAACGTGCAGGTTTGAGAACCCATCTTCTATAGGCTCCTCCGAATAACCCAATAACCACAAGGGCTGTAAGAATATCTTTGATCATATAGAAATAGGGGTTAGTTCCCAAGAAAGGGAAGCTGTAGGCAGGAAATAATCCTTCAAATATTAATGGCAACTCGCCTAACACAATAAGAATAAATCCCCAAAAGATAATAAAGTGAACCACTCCATAGGGTTCCTTGAGCATCTTTTTCTGACCCAAGACTTGAACAACAAAATTTTTAAACCGTGTACTCGGGTCATCATACCTTTCTTCTTTTGCAGATAAACCTAAAATTCTAACCTTATTATAAAGGGCATAACTAAAGGCTGCAATTGCAACTATAAGCATTAATGCAAATATGATTAGCCAATCTAGACGCATTTAAAACCCTCCCTTAATAAAATAGATTCCCATCGTTGGCAATGGGTCTCCTTGGCACCGCAGTCTATATGGTGGTAAATACCACACATGATGCCGAAGGCCCTTTATGGATAACGAGTTAATTTGTCATGACAAATTAAGATTATCACTAAGATATGACTATATCAATATCATTACAATAAGAAATATCTATACTGCATTTACCGAGAATCCATTACTTTCATGTTCGCTACTATTGTTAAAATGTATTTCGGTAATCATCCTAGGGACCTCTCCATTGTATTATCTCAACTATTCCTGGAAATGTTTTCACTCCTCATTAGACTCCTTCCAAAGTGTTGTCTAAATAAAAATAAGCAACAAACAATGCAAGCCTTCTTCTCGTCCCGCAAGTAAAGTCGCTTTGATTTTTAAACGCAAGAGTTTAGTTCAATTTAAATACAATTAAGCTCTTGCGTAGCTACAATATAATCACTATAACATGTTGCATATCTAACCACAACCTAAATTATTTCATTATTCGCTGTTGCTCGTTAATATCCGCTTAAGTTCGTCAATCTTTGCAAGACTATTGGCCTATTCCAACGTAAATCGAACTTTTATATTGACCGAACATTAAATCCACAAATTTGGGAATCCTAGGTCTAACGGTCGAAAGGAGATAAAAATAATGAGCAATAAGAAGACTGACAAATCAAGAACCCATGCAGCCACCGTAGATGACAAACGTCCAAATTCAGATAATGATAAGAAAAAGGTTCCAACAAGTACCACAAATAATCCTCAGGACCATTTTTAACCCTGCCCTTCATTAAATTAGAGACTGGTTCCTAAAGTGACCTTTAATGCAAGGTAAAAAAACAGACATATAGTCGGGTGGCCATAGTAATTATTGATTTAAAGTTGGCATTAACCCGACAACTAAGAAATAACCATAAATAAATAGGGTAGGATTCAATAAATGAATCCTACCCTATTTCTTGTATAAATTTATTTCTCGTCAGGCAGTTCGTCAATTTCGGCCATTGAGAATACCGGACCGTCAACACAGACGTATTTGCTCCCTATGTTGCAGCGACCGCATTTGCCAATGCCACATTTCATGCGCATTTCCAAAGTGGTGATAACCTGTTCCTTACTAAAACCCATACGGAACAAAGCTTGGAGACAAAATTTGATCATAATCGGCGGGCCACAGAGGATAACCATCTTCCCTTCAGGAGTGAAGGCAAGTTCCTCCATATAAGATGGTACAAAACCAACATTACCCTCATACCCAGGAGCGCCCCTATCCACCGTAACGTGCATATTAGTATCTGGCATAGTTGGCCAAGCCTCGAACAATTCTCTTTTAAAGACTAAATCCTCCGGGGAACGTGAGCCGTAAAGGATGTCAACATGCTTGAATTTCTCCCTGTTTGCCTTTACGTAATTGATAAAGGGACGCAAGGGAGCCAGCGCGATACCGCCACCCACAAAAAGCAAATCGAGTCCCTCGGCCTCTTTAAGAGGGAAATGGTTCCCATAGGGACCGCGTAAGCCGACTAACTGTCCAACCTCTGCTTCATGAAGAGCTTCTGTGAGCAAACCACACTTTTTAATGGAAATCTCGATATAGTCCTCCCCTTGACTAGTGATGGAAAACATAGCCTCACCAGTACCAAGCAGAGACAGCATTCCCAATTGTCCCGGTAAGGGGGTAAAGGGTTTTTTATCGTCTAAAGTCTGAAATCTAAAGGTTTTAACGTCGGGAGTCTCCTGCTCAATGTATATACATTTACATACTTGGGGTAGAAGTGGATTTTTATCATAGGTACAAACATGATCATCACCCATTTTTAATTGCCTCCCCTGCCATGTCAATAAAGCGAGTTATATCCATATTGGAGGGGCACTTTTGTACACATCGTCCGCAGCCTACGCAGAGCAATTGCCCATGCTGTTCATTAAAATAGGCCAGCTTGTGTAAATACCGGTTGCGTACCCGCTCTTTCTTGGATGGCCGTGGGTTGTGACCTCCAGCCATTCTAGCGTAATCTGAAAACATGCAGGAATCCCAACAGCGGAACTCTGTACCCTCATTGCCGTGTTTCTCCGCGTTAATATCAAAGCAGTAGCAAGTTGGGCAAACATAGGTGCAAGTGCCACAGCCAAGGCAAGGTTTGGAAACCTCATCCCAAATGGGATGTTCAAACATTCCTAAAAGTTTTTTGGCGAAATCTTCAGGAACATTCACCTTGAGCTCACACGTTGGTTTCGGTGCATCACCCTCACCCTCGGTGAGCAGCGACTTCCACTGATCCAGTACCACAGTTCCGCGTTCAGTCTGAGCGGTCACAGCATAAGCGTCTCCCAAGTCAGCCAGTTGCACATCGGCATTGGGTGCACTGGACGGGTCAAGGCCCATAGAATCACAGAAGCAGAAGGGCCCCGTTTTGACACAGCCAACAGCGATGATCGTGAGATTTTCTCTCTTTTTACTATAAAAGCTGTCTCCAAATGTTCCCGATAAAAAAGCTTTGTCCATACAGTCGATGCTCCGAGCATCGCAAGAGCGAACTCCAAACAGAACCTGATTTTCAGTAGCCTGCACTTCAGCAATCTGGGCATTTGGGCCAGTGGTGAAGTTGTACATCTTTTCAGTCTGAGGAAAAAGAGTATCCTTGGGGGGTAGCATAGTATTAACAATATCGAGGTCCGGTAACTTCTGACCATCCCAAGGAGTATATTTAGCAATCCCATCCATTCCCATCGGAACCAACACCTTGGCTTCACGCGAAAGGATGTCAAGGGCTTCTTTTAGCCTCTTTTTATCTAACAGCATCTTTCCCGTCCCCCTTACATATATTCGTCCCGATCGGACAAGTCATATTCTCCTAGGATTGGAGCTCGGTCATCGCTAAGGCCGCACTCATAATCACCAAACAATTCATTAATATCCTTGAGCATCTTCCGGTTCTGGAGCATCAGAGGAAGATCCATAGGACACACTCGTTCACACTCGCCGCACTCAACGCAACGATCACCCACATGATAGGCCCTAGTTAGTCCGTAATTCCAGTTCTCGACACTATTGTTCTGCTTTCCTTGCCAACCCACGCGATACTGATCGGCATAGCACTCTTTGCAGCTGCACACAGGACAGACGTTGCGACAGGCGAAGCAGCGTACGCATTTTTCATAAACACCCGACCAATAGGCATGCTTTTCGTCGGCCGAAAGCTTTTCCAGGTCTTCCACCGCTTTAAAGCGGTCGGTGACAGGCGTCTCTGTCACCAAATCACCAATCAGCACATCATAGCTCACCGGATTTTTGTGAGCGCATTTTCCACACTTTACCTTATCGGCCTTTCCCTCACAGGGAAGACCGATAAGGTATACAGCCTCGCGCAGCAACTGATTGTCAATGATCAAGCGGTTTATTGCCCGGGAGTCACAGCCCCGTACACAGATACCAATTTTTTTATCTTTAATCTTATCGTCAAGTACGTATTTGGCAAGACCATTTATACAATATTCATTCCAGACAAGCTTATCCGCATCCTTGGCATCATGGATAAACACCGGCGTGGTTCGATCAGGAAAACGGGTGGCGCCCCAGCCAATGATATAGCCAACAGTACCCGTTTCTAAAAGCTCAGCAGCCACTTTGCGAAGTTGCGCCTGCATTTCATTTACTTGGCTCATTGGCAATTCCTCCCTTCACATACCATTCCTCACGGAATTTGGTGTTCGGCCCCAGGGCCTTGATCTGGGCCGAAACCCGGATCATGGTGTCCCGAAACTTGGCCGCTTCCGAGCCGGAAATCCACCGAGCTTGGAAACGTTCAGGATCAACACCGTTATATTCCAGTAACCTCTGCATGAGCATGAAGCGGCGGCGGGTAAAGTAGTTGCCGCTTACATAGTGACAGTCTCCGGGATGACAACCGCAAACCAAGACTCCGTCGCAGCCTTTCATGAAAGCTCTCAGGATAAACTGGGGATTTACACGACTAGAGCAAGGTACTCGTATAAGACGAACATTTTCTGGATATTTCATACGGTTTAGACCCGCGAGATCCGCGCCCGTATAGGTACACCAGTTGCAGGTGAAGACCAAAATTTTGGGTTCCCATTCTTTATTTACAGACACAGCGCATCCACCTCCTCAAGAAGCTGTCGATTGCTAAATCCTTGCAAGTCTATTGCTCCAGGGCGACAGGCTCCAGCGCATGCACCGCATCCCTGGCATAGCGCGTTATTGACGGATGCTACTGTTCGTTTTAGCCGTAGCGCGCCAACTCTTTCCTCGATCTCCTGCAGGGTAATAGCCGTGTAAGGACAGCAGCCGACGCAAAGGCCGCAGCCCGAGCATTTTTCATCCACTACCTTGCTGATCATCGGGTTTGTTTCAAGTTCATCGTTGGAGAACAGAGCAGAAACTTTAGCCGCGGCAGCTGATGCTTGGGCTACAGTATCGGGGATATCCTTTGGTCCTTGGCAGGTACCTGCCAAATAAATTCCCGCAGAGTTAGTTTCTACAGGGCGAAGCTTTGGATGAGCCTCATTCAGCCATTTGTCTGGGTCAGTACTGATACCCAAGATTCCTGCCAACTTAACCACACCAGGGGATGGCACCATGGCCGTTTCAAGAATGACCATATCTGCCTTAACAGTAACCGGTTTTCCTATAAGAGAGTCTTCGCCCTTACATATGAGCTTTCCACCCTCTCTATAGATCTTGGCAACCCTGCCTCGGAGATACAAGGCACCGTCCTCTCTTGTCCGGGCATAGAATTCTTCGTATCCTTTGCCCGCAGTCCGTACATCCATGTAGAATACAAAGCAACGGGAACCCGGTATCTTATCCAGTACTTGATGGGCGTGTTTTGCGCCATACATGCAACAAGCCCTAGAGCAATAAGCTTTTCCCTTGTTCTCATCGCGTGAGCCCACGCATTTGATAATGACAACATCCTTAGGTTCGGTGTTATCAGATGGGCGCAGAATATGCCCTTCGGTGGGACCCGAGGCATTTACCAGTCGCTCAAACTGCAGGCCAGTAATTACATCAGGATACCTTCCCCCGCCGTATTCACCGTACAGCGATGCCCAGTCTATTAGCTCATAGCCCGTCGTGACCACTATGGCACCAAAGTCTTCGACGACAAGCTCGTCCTGCTGCTCGCGTAAGATAGCTTTCGACTGACAGGCGGTCTCACAGGCACGGCACTCAGAACACACCGCGCAGTTGACACAGCGCAAAGCCTCGGCAACTGCTGCCTTTTCATCAAAACCAAGCTCTGCTTCCTTGAAAGTACTTCGTCGTTCACTAATAGCAATCATGGGCATTTTAGCGCGGTTTGAGCGTGGGACATCTTTCAACTCTGCTACTTCAACCGTTGCTTCAGGCAAAAGGAAGGGTTCTATGGAAACGTCCGTACCCTCTAAGTAATTCATAATGGCTTTAGCAGCCTTATTGCCTGCGGCAATAGCCTCAATTACCGTAGCTGGACCAGTCAGAGCATCGCCGCCTGCAAAAACATCCACCAATTCGGTTTTCGTTTCAGCATTGGCTGCGACATTGCCCCAGCGGTCAAAGAGGGAAAAACCTGCTGCGGTAAGGTCCTCTTGCACAACTTTTTGACCAATGGCCTTGATAATGGTGTCGACTCCGAGAATGAATTCACTGCCATCTATTGCTACAGGCGACCTTCGACCCTTGGCATCCGGCTCGCCCAAGCGGTTTCTGATCGATTTCACACCGGTGAGTATGCCGTCTTGCGATATAATCTCAACAGGAGCGGAGAGGAATTCGAATTTCACGCCTTCTTCTCTTGCATGTTCAATTTCCAACGCGTTGGCAGGCATTTCTGCTTCGCTTCTCCGATAAAGTACAGTTACGTCGCAGCCGAGACGAAGGGCGGTGCGAGCGGCATCCATAGCCACGTTGCCTCCACCGACAACAATAACACGCTTGCCAGGCTTAGGATCAATACCCAAGTTCGACTCGCGCAGGAAATCTACGCCAGCTACAACTCCCTGGGCATCCTCTCCTGGCACATTGAGCTTTGAGTCAGTATGAGCGCCAATAGCAATGAAAAACGCTTTATATCCCTTGCTTCTCAATTTTTTAAGGGACATATCCTTACCAATTCGTGTATTACAGAGGATCTCAACACCCATATCCTCAATAAGCTTAATTTCCTCAGCCAATACAGTTTTGTCCAATCTGTAATCCGGTATGCCCACCTTGAGCATGCCACCCGGCACAGGGAGTGCTTCGAAGACCGTCACCTTGTATCCTTCAAGAGCAAGCATATAAGCACAGTTCAGACCAGCTGGACCGCTGCCGATGACCGCAACTTTTTCATTCTTAGGTTCAGCTGTGACCGCTATTTGCGCGAGGTTTCCGTTCTCTCGTGCTTTGTCGGCGAGGAAACGCTTAAGGGTAGCAATGGCCAACGGCTGGTCAGCCTTACCGCGTGAACAGTTTTCCTCACAGGGATGGAAGCACACCCGACCAAGTACCCCAGCAAATGGGGTTGTGCGGCGCACTACTCCCAACGCCTCCTCATATCGACCCACACCAGTTAAGGCAATATAGCCGTGAGCGTCCAAATGGGCGGGGCAATTAAACTTACAAGGGGATGCACCTTTCTTTTCTATAACCGCCTTATTAGGCACAGCCTGCGGGAACAAGGTATAGATCGCCTTGCGTTTTCCCAGACCGAGGTCGAAATTATTTTTACCCTGCACCGGACAAGCATCCATGCAGTCGCTACAGCCCTTACACAGACTGTGATCAACATACCTAGCCTTCTGCCGGATGGTAGCCTGAAAATTCCCGAGATAACCATCCACCTTTTCAACCTCAGCGGACGTCATTATGGTGATGTTGGGGTGAGAACTACACTCCACCATCTTAGGCGTGCTAATACAAGCAGAGCAGTCCATCGTAGGGAAGGTCTTGTCCAACATAACCATTTTTCCGCCGATGGAGGGCTCGCGCTCTACCAGGGTTACCTGATGCCCGGCGTCAGCAATATCCAAGGCAGCCTGCATACCAGCGATGCCCGCGCCGATGACCAGCGCACGCTTGGTTACTTTTATCTTGGACGGGAATAATGGATTGTTATGATTTACCTTGGCCGCTGCCATACGCACCAGCGTAATAGCTTTCTCGGTCGCTTTATCCTTATCCGTGTGGACCCAAGAGCATTGCTCCCGAAGATTTGCTACTTCCAGCATGTACGAATTGATCGTAGTGCTTTTCAGCATCTTGCGGAAGGTACTTTCGTGCATCCGCGGTGAGCAGGTGCAACAAACAATGCGGTCCAGTCGATGCTCGATAATGGCTGCTTTGAGCTTAGCCTGCCCTGGCTCGGAGCAGGTATATTTATTTGCTTCGACATAAGCCACGTTGGGAAATTCTTTAGCAGCTTCAACTACCTGCTCAATATGGACGCCGGAAGCAATGTTGCTACCGCAATGACAGACAAATATGCCAATTCGGCTCATACAGCACTACCACCTTTCACCATGTACTTTTCCATAAGCGGCACCGCCGGGAAAAAGTGCGTCTGAACTCCAATCTCCTTCGGATTAGCTCCCATGCTCATAGCCATTAGTTCTGTAAAGTAATATATAGGAATATTAAAGTTAGTGCCTTGTTTCTTATTAAGCTCGAGCTGCCTCATATCGAGATTAAGACAGCAAAGCGGACAGGCGGTGGCAATAGCATCTGCTCCGTTGGCCTGAGCATTCTGAAGAATGCGTTGGATCAGCGGGAGGGCGGCCTTTGGACGATCCACGTGATGGGCGCCGCCGCAACATTCAGTTTTAAAGGCCCAATCCACCGGAGTAGCCCCCGTGAGAGCAACAACATCGTCCATTTGCATTGGGTTTTCCACATCATCAGGACCGGCGATATTGGCTGGCCGTGCAGTGAGGCATCCATAGTAACAGGCAACCTTCAAGCCGTCCAACTTTACTACCACATTTTCGCTTATTGCCTTCATGGCATCAGGTCTGGAGAACGTCTCCATAAATGAAATGACCCCATTTTTTCCCTCATAGGGCATTTCTATTAGGTCTTGAATTTTTGCTAATTTTTCCTTAGAGGAACGTGCTGCATGCAGAGCACTCCGGAGTGCAGAATAACAAGCAGCACAGGGTACTGCAATTTCCAGATCCGGATATTGTGCTTCGGCTAGAGCCAGCGTTCTGGCATTCAGTCCCAGAGCAAGATCGGCGCTGACTGAATGGGCAGCCGTGGCGCCACAGCAGTTCCAGTCATCTATTTCCAGAAGCTCCATACCAATTTTTTTGGTAACATAGTTAATGGAAAAGTCATATGCTTTGCCCGTAGCCTTCATCGAGCAGCCGGGAAAATAGGAATATCTCATGCTTTATCAACTCCCTTTAATGCTTTATCCATCAACCTGCGCACAGCCGCTTTGTCTTTCACAACATGGGGTTTAAAGAAAATAAGTTTGTGTTTCAGCAAATGAGGCATCGTCCCCACATCCTGGAACAAGTGGCCACTCAATACATTGTAAAGTGCGCACAGAACCACCTCATGAGATTTTCCGAAGTTACGTATATTGAACAAGAAGATGTTAGCGAATTTATTCACTTCTTTCACAGTGATGATGTTTCGCTTTCTTGCCTCCTGACGTAAAACCTCCATCAAGTGGGCAATTTCTACTCCGTTAGGACAGCGAGCAGAACAAGTATGGCAGCTGGCGCACACCCAAACCGCTTTGCTGTGAAGCGCCTCATCTAACAGCCCAAGCTGTAAATGACGTATGACTTCTCTTGGGGTCATATCCATGGCATGAGCCATCGGACAACTGGCAGTGCACTTCCCGCACTGGTAACATTTGTGGAGCTCAACATGGGCACGGTCGACGATTGCACCTATTTCCGCCAAAGTGACTTCAGGTGTATTCAAACAAATCTCCATAGCATAATCTCCCATCGTTCAATTTTTCACAAGAGGCCCCATTGTTAAGTTATTGACCTCTTAAGTTTAACGGTTTAGAAGGTTTCGGTAATGCTGGTTAAAGCGATGACCTTGCCACTAAATTAACAATAGTCCGTGCCTAGGGCTTTTTCAAGTTGATATCATCGATGTCAAATGTAGCTGCCTCAGTGTCTGAGCCATTTTACTAAATTCTGAAAAAGATGAGCCGAGGCATTATACAATGATCAAGGGATAAACAGGGATTACATCCATATGTGAAAATATCTTTGATCTTTTAGAATTAGGTATCTATTTCCAACAAAGGGAAATTAAAACAGGAAACAATCCTTGAATACTTATGCTGACTTGCCTAATATGATACGGATAAATTCCCAAAAGATAATGAAATGGACTACTGCGATCGCAACTAGGAGCAGTGTTGCACCATGAATTGACCAATTTGATCGAATATTGCATCCTCTTTTGATAAAAATAAATTCCCATCATTGGTAATGGGTTACCTTAAGACACTGCAACTAAAATATTGTTGGGTATGAGAGATCTTCCCCTTAGACTGCGGTACTAATATTTGCTGTACCACTCCCCTCTCAAAAGTGACTACGGACGAACCAACCAAACCCACATGACCAAGAACTTACAGTTATTATAAGACGCATTATCGTGTGGTGGTGCCTGGATAAAGATTCACTCAATTTGATAAATTAAGAGTATCACTAAGGTTTCACCATGTCAATATTACTATGATAACAATAATAAATAATTATGTCGATTTCACGAATAATTCTGCAATTTCGTGTTAGTATGCACTACCCCTTCGCATAGATTTCGATAATTTTCACAATCACTTCCACTGCCTTTTCCATGGCAAACGCAGGAATAAATTCATACTTCCCGTGGAAATTGTGTCCTCCTGTAAAGATATTTGGGGTAGGTAAACCCATAAATGAAAGCCTCGCTCCATCAGTCCCACCGCGGATCGGTCGAATATCCGGGGTGACTCCCACCGCCTCCATCGCTTTTGAGGCAATGTCAACGATCTGTTTAACTGGCTCAATCTTCTCCTTCATATTGAAATATTGATCCTTAATCTCTATTGTAAATATTTCATGTCCATATTTTTTATTTAGTTTATCAACAATATTTTGCATTTTTCCTTTTCTGTTTTCAAAAGAAGCTGAGTCAAAATCCCTAATGATATAACGGATTTCTGCTCTCTCAACTTCCCCTTGAATATTGGTAAGGTGATAAAATCCTTCATGCCCTTCAGTCTCTGCAGGCGTTTCAGTCTTTGGTAATTGATCGATATATTCTTGAGCAAGTAGAATGGCATTGATCATCTTCCCTTTTGCGGAACCGGGATGAATATTTCTCCCCTGGACACTTACTATCGCCCCTGCGGCATTAAAATTTTCGTATTCTAATTCTCCAATCGGGCCACCATCAACGGTATAAGCAAAGTCCGCGCCAAACCTTTCGATACTAAAGTGATCAGTCCCTCTTCCTACTTCCTCATTTGGCGTAAATGCTATACAAATTCTGCCATGCACAATTTCAGGATGGTTTTTCAAATACTCCACCGCTGTTATAATTTCTGCAATTCCGGCCTTATCATCTGCACCTAACAATGTCGTCCCATCTGTGGTGATCAGAGTTTGACCAATATAGTTCTTAAGTTCCGGAAAATCCTTGGAAGATAACAAAATTTTCTTTTCCTGATGAAGAATAATGTCGCCACCGTCATAATCTTTGATAATTTGCGGATTTAAACATTTACCACTCATATCAGGACTTGTATCCAAATGGGCAATAAAGCCAAGAACCGGAATAGACTTATCCGTATTTGCCGGAAGATGAGCCATTACATACCCATTTTCATCTAAAGAAACATCTGCCAAATCCAAGTTCCTTAATTCTTGTACGAGTATTTTAGCTAACTCTAGCTGTCCCAAAGTCGTTGCTTCGGTACTCTCTTCAACAGACTGGGTATCAACTTTGACATACCTTAAAAATCGGTCAGTAACATTTGCCATGTTCAACTTCCTCCAACCTTAAGAATATTCTCGTATACTAGTAATCGATATAATGGCGATAAGTCCATTAAGCAAGATTTAAGCCTCAAGCTCGACAAGGGCTTGAGGCTTAAATCTTTTCGCCTAAGTCACAGCCTCATTTTCATTGGCCTTTTTGGCCTTTTTCTGTTCCTGTTTAAATTCCGCACTTCTAGAATCATATTTGGCACTGGCGAGCCCTTGCGCTTTCTTTTGGATTTCACCTGATTTTTTCATTCTATACCTCCATCTACCTTACATTAAGAAGCTCAATATTTAGTATGTTTCAGCAACACGGATAACATGTAAGGCATATGACTTAAATTTAATAAACTTAGTCACCTTTTTTAAGCTAATTATATATCATAAGGAGAGAAATATCGCATTGATTCTGTCAGATAGAGGTGATTGTATGAATTATAAGTTGTCGCGATCAAATTACAGACATCTAATTGTAGGTGCTGACACAAAGATCCCTCTCTTCAACGGTCAACTCACAACAGCCATCAACTTCGATAATGCGGCTTCAACCCCACCCTTTGTTTCAGTTATAGAGGAAATAGTAAAGTTTTCAGCCCTCTATTCTTCCATTCATCGTGGCACAGGTTACAAATCTCAGCACTCTTCCAAGTTCTTTGAAGAAGCAAGGTCAATCGTCCTGAAATTTGTGAACGCCGATCCGCTCAAGGATACCGTCATTTTTGTTAAAAATACAACTGAAGCGATAAATAAATTATCCTATCGTCTCTGGGAAGGAAAGAAGAAAAGCGTTATCCTCTCAACCTATATGGAGCACCATTCTAACGATCTTCCATGGCGAAACAAGTTTCAAGTCGATTATGTTCAAACAGACTCCTCCGGGAAATTAAGCCTTGAAGATCTGGAGAATAGATTGATCAAACATAAGGGCAATGTAAAACTCGTAACTGTTACCGGAGCCTCCAATGTGACAGGATATGTAAACCCCATACATAAAATAGCTGCGCTGGCCCACCGCTACCGGGCGAAAATACTTGTCGATGGGGCTCAACTAGTCCCTCATAGTGTTGTCAACATGAACCCGAAAAATCCACTTGAGCATATCGATTATCTTGCCTTTTCAGCCCATAAAATGTATGCACCCTTCGGCACTGGGGTGCTCATCAGCCCGAAGGAAACGTTTATGCAGGGTATCTCTGAAATCGTCGGTGGCGGGACGGCAGAAACCGTTACTCATGATTGGGTAGTGTGGAATAGCTCTCCATATAAGGAAGAAGCCGGTTCCCCTAACGTCATGGGCGTTGTTGCTCTCGTAGCTGCAATTAGAACCCTTACTACCATAGGGATGAATAATATTGATCATTACGAAAATCAATTGACAAGTTATGCTAACTCTAAGCTTAAAACAATCCACGGCCTAACGCTTTACTCACAGACGGCCCCAGATGAACCTCGAATTGGGGTTATCCCATTTAATATTAAAGGAATTGCCCATGAACAAGTTGCAACTATTTTATCTGAGCAGGCGGGTATTGCGGTTCGCAGCGGTTGTTTTTGTACCCAACCCTATATTCAAAGGCTATTATCGATTTCTCCGAAACAAATGGAGTTGTACAGACGAAATGTGGTCGCTCCCCGCCCAGGTATGGTTCGAATAAGTTTCGGATTATACAACGATTTTGCTGAAATTGATGTTTTGACCCAATTGCTTGAAAGGATCATTAAGCACCCATCAGCTTACATTTAATGGTTGTTATATATTTTCAATTTCTACTTATAATAGATTTGGATAATTAACACATAAAGAGGTGCTAAATTGAATAAGAAAATGAACCTTCTCATGTTTAGCGGTGAATATGATAAAGCGTTAGCTGCGCTTTTACTTGCCAACACTGCCAAAGAGCTGGAAGTCGATGTGACCATGTTCTTCGCATTTTGGGGGCTTTTTCTCGTTCGCGATCCTGAAAAAGCGACGTCAGACGATAAAACTCTGTACGAAAAAATGTTCGGTATGATGACTCCGAAGGGCCCTGAAGAGTTGCCCCTCTCGAGGATGAACATGGCTGGTCTAGGTAAACAAATGCTGCTCGGCATGATGGAAGATGACAAAACCCCTTCTTTGACAGACTTTCTAAATGGAGCGAGGAAAAAGGGGGTTAAATTTTACGCGTGTAAATTATCCGTGGATGTCATGGGCTTCAAAGAAGATGAGCTGCTTCCAGAAGTTGAGGTCATTACGGCCAAAGAGTACTTAGCTGATGCCCTGGCCTCAGACATGCAGCTCTTCATTTAATTACTTGGTACTTATGCCTAAAGCTTCTTTGGCAAGCCGGTCTACGTAATCATTAAACCGATCTCCACTGTGACCGGCTACTTTTTTAAATTCGTAAAGGCCTTGATGTGCTTTCATAAACGTGACGTATGCCTGAGTGAATTTATTTTTGGCTTGCCAATCTCCGGTAACCCAATGAGAAACTCCAGAATAGTCGTGATAGATCAGGATACGGGCATTCAGAGTTTTAGCCTTTTCCACCGCATGTACTACAGCCGCGAGTTCTCCAGCGACGTTTCTCATACTCGCTGCTTCCAGATCTTCACCGACCCCATTACTTTCAAAAACGACCTCACCATCTTTGATAAAGGCGTAACCATAGGAGTACTTGCCTTTGCTAAAGCTTCCGTCTGTATAGACTTCGTAGTCAATAGGTAAAGTGGAATCGAGTAAGCCATCTTCCTTGATACTCTTGCTGAGATTGGTAGAGACACTAACGCAGCCATTTTGCCACTCAAGGGCTTCCGCCTTTGTTTCGAACCCTTTAAACACAGCCCCTTTATAGCCCTTGACTGATGCTTGACATTCCGCCCAGTTAGTGAATATCCCCACTTTAGAACCTTCTTTAACAACGTAGTAATTTTTTTTAGCCAAAGCTTGTCCCTCCTTAGACCAAGATGCACCTCGATAGTTTATCTCCTAAAAACATATTAATGAATGATATTCTCCCAATAATAAAATAATAGGTTAAAGCTGAGAGAAACACAAACTGAAATTAAAGGAGGACTGTCCCTTTGACTAAAGTAATGAAAACCATGGATGGAAATCAAGCCGCCGCATTGGCTTCTTATGCCTTAACCGAGGTTGCTGCGATCTTTCCGATTACGCCTTCTACTCCAATGGCTGAAGGGGTCGACGAATGGTCTGCACATGGAATGAAAAATTTATTTGGTCAACCTATTAAAGTAGCCGAACTGCAGTCTGAAGCTGGTGCTGCCGGAGCCTTGCACGGTTCTTTGGCAGCAGGAGCACTCACAACTACCTACACCGCTTCGCAAGGCCTTCTCTTAATGATTCCCAATATGTACAAAATTGCAGGTGAACTGTTGCCCTCAGTGTTTCATGTGACTGCTCGTGCTATCGCAGCGCACGCCTTAAGTATCTTTGGCGACCACCAAGATGTTATGGCTTGTCGACAAACCGGCTTTGCCCTACTTGCTTCTTCAAGTGTACAAGAAGCTCATGATTTAGCCTACATCGCTCATCTCTGTACGATCAAATCAAAAGTTCCATTTTTGCATTTTTTTGATGGTTTCCGAACCTCACATGAGATTCAGAAGATCGAAGTAATTAATGATTCTGAGATTGCTAAGATTGTCGATTGGGAGGCCATTAAAAACTTTCGCGACCATGCTCTATCCCCAGAACATCCAGCTGTCCGGGGGACTGCCCAAAACCCCGACATCTATTTCCAAGGCCGGGAAGTCGCCAACTCTTTCTATAATGCGGTTCCCGATATTGTTGAAAACTATATGCAAGAAATCAAGCAAATTACAGGTAGAGAGTATCATCCCTTTGATTATTACGGTTCCTCAGATGCGGAATATGTGATCGTCGCTATGGGCTCGGTCTGTGAAACGATCGAGGAGACCCTTGACCACCTCATGGCCAAAGGTGAAAAGGTCGGGGTTATCAAAGTTCGCCTCTACCGACCGTTCTCGGAAAAACACTTCTTAAACGTTCTCCCAAAAACAGTCAAGAAAATTGCCGTCCTCGATCGCACCAAAGAGCCCGGTTCGCTTGCCGAGCCCTTATGTCTTGACATCGTTCATCTATTTTACAATAGCGAAATCAAGCCAGTCATAATCGGAGGTCGTTACGGCCTGGGCTCTAAAGATACCCGTCCTTCCCAGATCATTGCGGTCTATGAAAATCTCAAGCAAGCTCACCCCAAGAATGGCTTTACTATTGGTATCACAGATGATGTCACGAATACCTCCCTGCCTGAAGTGGATCTTGTAGAAACAGCTCCTGAAGGAACCATCAGTTGTCGGTTTTATGGCTTAGGTTCTGATGGAACCGTCGGGGCCAACAAATCAGCTATTAAGATCATCGGCGATAAAACCCCCCTTTATGCTCAAGGCTATTTTTCTTATGACAGTAAGAAATCCGGGGGCACGACCGTTTCCCACTTACGTTTTGGCAAGAAGCCTATAAAATCAACCTACTTGGTGTCTCATGCGGACTATATTGCCTGCCATAACAAATCGTTCATTTACAACTACGATTTATTAAAAGGGCTTAAACCTAACGGAGCATTTGTTTTGAATTGCCCTTGGAAACCTGAGGAATTAGACAGTAACCTTCCAGCCTCTCTCCGTCGTCAGATTGCCAAAAACAATATCAATTTTTATATTATTGATGCAGTTAAGATCGCCTCTGAGATTGGTCTTGGCGGAAGGATCAATATGATTATGCAAGCAGCCTTCTTTAAGCTGGCCAATGTTATTCCTATTGACGAAGCAGCTAGCTACTTAAAAGAATCTATCGCGAAAACATACGGTAAAAAAGGCCAAAAAATTGTGGACATGAACATTGCCGCTGTAGATCGCGGTCTAGAATCTTTACAAAAGGTCGCCATCTCTGAATCCTGGGCTAATGCCAAATCAGACGAAAGTCCAACGGTTGACGAACCTGATTTTATCAAGAACATTCAACGTCCCATGGCTCGCAACGAAGGAGACGATCTTCCCGTCAGTACTTTCGTGGGCATGGAGGATGGCACCTTCCCCGTGGGTACAACCACCTATGAAAAACGCAGGATTGCTGTCATGGTCCCTGATTGGCAAATTGACAAGTGTATCCAGTGCAACCAGTGTTCCTTAATCTGTCCGCACTCCACTATTCGACCATTCTTGCTAAGTGATGAGGAACAGGCCAAAGCCCCAGAAACTTTCCATACGAAAAAACCGATCGGTAAAGGATTAGAAGGCTTACACTATCGTATCCAGGTTGATCCGTTAGATTGTACGGGCTGCGGTAACTGTGCTGATATCTGTCCTGCCCCTGGAAAAGCCATCATCATGGATCGGGCCGAACCCCAAATCGATGCCCAAACGGACAACTGGTACTTTGCCTGCACTGTTGCCGATAAGAAAGGTCTAATGGATCCCAAAAGTGTTAAAGGCAGTCAATTTTTGCGTCCGCTCTTTGAATTTAGCGGAGCTTGCCCAGGGTGTGGAGAAACAGCGTACATCAAACTTATTACTCAATTGTACGGAGATCGTATGATGATTGCCAACGCCACAGGTTGTTCTTCTATTTACGGTGCCAGTGCTCCTTCCGTTCCTTATACTACCAATCCCGAAGGCAAGGGGCCAGCTTGGGCTAATTCTCTGTTTGAAGACAATGCCGAATATGGGTATGGTATGTACCTTGGCTTTAAACAGAACCGAGACAATCTGACAAATCTAATTAAACAAGCCTTAGAGACGTCCATCCCGGAAACCCTTAAGGTTGCTCTCCAGGAATGGCTTGCTGGAAAGGACGATGGAGAAGCCTCGAAGACTGCAACGACAAAGGTTTTAGTGGCTCTGAATACTGTTCTAAATACTCTTCCAGAAGCTGATAAGACGCTGGTGCAAGCAATCCTTGCAAGAAAAGATCTCCTAATTAAACGATCGCAATGGATGATCGGAGGGGATGGATGGGCTTATGATATTGGCTACGGAGGATTAGACCACGTCCTGGCTTCTGGCGACGATATCAATATTCTCGTCCTCGACACGGAAGTCTATTCCAATACTGGCGGTCAATCCTCTAAATCTACCCCTACTGCAGCCGTTGCCAAATTTGCTGCCTCAGGTAAAAAAATCCGCAAAAAAGATCTCGGCATGATGGCTATGAGCTATGGTTACGTCTATGTTGCTCAGATTGCTCTAGGGTCTAATATGAATCAAACAATCAAAGCCCTCACGGAGGCCGAAAATTATAAAGGACCTTCTCTAGTCATTGCCTACTCCCCTTGCATCAACCACGGAATTAAGACCGGTATGGGAACCACAATTGCCGAAGAGAAGAAAGCAGTTGATGTCGGATACTGGCATCTCTACCGTCATAACCCCCTCCTTAAAGAAGAAGGAAAGAATCCCTTCATTTTGGACTCCAAAGAACCTTCAGGATCCTTCCAGGACTTCATCCTTGGTGAAGCCCGTTACACCCAGTTAGCGTCTACCTTCCCAGACATCGCTAATGAAATGTTCAAAGTTGCCGAATCCCATGCCAGAGAGCGATATCTAAGCTACAAACGTTTGACTGATATGCAGTATTAAGAAACTTCGGTAAGAAGAAAAACCTCGCTGCGCCTCGGTCCATTATTGTTCACGGATATCAGTAATTTCGTATTCGTAGGGGCACGATGCATCGTGCCCCTACTGTGTGTGATATATAGTTGACTATTTTTGATTTGAGTCGACCCATTCTTTGGCATTCCCTACTTCAACTTCGCTGGGGATAGTGACATGTGATACTTCCTTCAATTTCTCGATGTTTGCCCAGGCCGCCGTTGTATGCTGTTCAATCGGCCTAAGCTTTAGAGGTTCATGTTCCTTATCCTTATTATCGCTCATAAATTGACATCCCTCCTTCTTCTATTTAGTATGATCAGAACGAAGGCATAACATTACAATTTTAATTGCTTTGTATTCAATATATCCGCGTTATGATATATTGAAATTCAGAAATCCGTGGAAGGAACTTAGGATATACCCTTTGAAGATGAGGAGCTGTTATTGTGACAAAATTTATTTCATGGAACGTCAATGGTATTCGAGCCTGCATCACTAAAGGCTTTCTTGATTATTTCTCTGAAGTTGATGCCGATATTTTTTGTCTCCAGGAGATCAAACTATCTCCCGATCAACTTGAACTAAGTTTGATCGGGTATCAGCAATATTTTAATTTTGCAGAGAAAAAAGGATACTCTGGAACAGCTGTATTTACAAAAATTCCACCCTTAAGTTGTACCTACGGCATGGGAATATCCGAGCATGACCATGAAGGAAGAATAATAACCTTAGAATTTGAAGATTTCTATTTGGTCAATGTCTATACACCAAATTCTAAAGCAGAATTGGCAAGACTAGATTACCGAATGGTTTGGGAAAATGATCTTCGAGCTTATTTACAATCACTTGATGAACGAAAACCTGTAATTCTGTGTGGAGACTTAAATGTTGCGCACCAGGAAATCGACCTAAAAAATCCTAAAGCTAACAAACACCATGCAGGCTTTACGGATGAAGAAAGGACCAAGTTTTCACAGCTTCTAGATGCCGGATTTATTGATTCCTATCGCTATTTGTTTCCCGACAAAGAGAAATACTCATGGTGGTCCTATCGCTTCAATGCCAGAACCAAGAATATAGGCTGGAGAATTGATTATTTCTGCACTTCGGAACGGCTTAAGGAAAGAATTTCAAAGGCAGAAATTAATGCATCCGTGCTGGGTTCTGACCATTGTCCTATTGAGCTTGTGATTATCTAAAACGCTTCTTTATTCATTTGTATTATTACCTTGAATAAATCTCCATCAATTTCTATATTGAAACTCCCTTTTTGAATTTCTATCAGTCCTTTTGCAATCGATAAACCCAAACCGCTACCTTGACTGCTTCTTGACTCATCTCCCCTTTTAAACCGCTCCATCAACTCATCTGAGGAGATATTCAGTTCATAGGCGGAGATGTTTTTAATAATTAGTATTACCTCTGCGCCAGAATAAAGGATATCTATATAGACCCTTGAGCCTTCAAGTGCATATTTGAATATATTCGATAATAAATTCTCGATAGCTCTCCACATTAATTTGCCATCAGCCCAGATAAACACCTTGTCTTCAGGATGGCAAATCCTGAATTCTAATTTACGGTCCTTAATTTTATCATCTAGTTCCCCTAAACCCTGGGTTATTAAAGCTACAATATCAATCTTGGCGAAGTTTACAGGCATATTCCCACTCGATGCTTTAGTCGCTTCGAATAAATCCTCTGTCAATATTTTCAATCTCTGCGATTTCTGATCGATAATTTCTAGATATTGATCTATCTTAGCCTGATCCCTTTCACCCTTCAATAAATCAACATAGGTGATAATAGAGGTTAAGGGAGTTCTGATATCGTGAGACACATTCGTAATTAGCTCAGACTTTAACCGTTCACTTTTAGTACCATTCTCGACCGCTTTAGATAATCCGTCAGTGATACTGTTAACATTAGCTGCTAATCTGGCAAACTCCCCACCTCCAGATACATTAATGATGTGGTGAATATCGCCATCTTTAACCCGTATTACCCCTTCTTGGATAGCTTTAAATTCCTTGACCTTTTTAAAAGCTATCCAAGCTGCTAGCCCTATGGTAACAGGAAATATAAAGAACGTTATTGCCACAACTACCGGATAACCTATTACGATTAGTACAACCTTTACTCCCACACTTCCACTGTTATAAACTTCACTGACAAATTTACAAAGCTTATGAAGGATGCTAAAGATCAAGGTATGCTTAAAAAATGTTCTATTCTTGAGATGTTTCACTAAAGATAGCACTAATATTAACCCAACAGTCGCAATTAACATAGTTATAGGGAATGTTAGTTCAAATATTTTAGATTGGTACAATTGAGCTATGATTGCAGCCCATAAGCCGATAAGCATCATGCATGTACCAATCTTGAAATCATTATAGATTCTGTCGATAGTATTTAGCTGAACACCTTGATCCAGCTGTGGTTTTCTACCGATTACCCACAACAAGTATATAAAGGCAATTACTAATACCGTTAAAAACCCAGCTAATTGTTGAAGAATCTTGGTAGTGGAGATTTTATCTGCTTCCCATTGCGTAATTCTTGAATTTAAGAATTCCGGTGTAAACGCAACATACATAATATCCTGTTGACCAAGTTGGTTTGCATCAGATGTGATCCAGTTGTAACGAGAACTTTCACTAACTTCCTTAGGAAATATATCTGTTTTCGAGCCCTCAAACATTATATAGGCCGGAAACGATTTAAAATACTCTTTATCTTTATTAGAAACATTCGTAAATTCGTTTTCACCATTTTTCATATAGTAGTTCATGCCTTGATACTTTTCTAATCTCCGCAACGTAGCATTATAATCATTGAGCTCCTGCTTTATTAATTTATCTTTTATTTGAGCTATTTTATCAACATACACTTCCTTAAATATCTTCGTGTTTTCCTCAGTAGTTAAGTTGGGGTTGAAGCCCTTTGAGTTGAATTCAAACTCTCTAAACAGCATTTCTTCCTGATCTGTAATTTGATCGTTCGTTAGGGTTTTACCGCTGAGAATATAATTCTCACTCTGATACTTTTTCAAGGTATTTAAAAGGCTAACGACATCTGAACTATCACTTATATAACCATTTCCCAGATAATAGCTTTTTTCGAAGGCAATACCAAAATTACTATTATGCATCCCCAAGATACTTGTAACCATTGTTATGGAATTTGTGAAACATAGTATTACAATCATAAAAACAATAACTTTTGCTATCATAGAATGGCTATATCTTCTCAACTTTATATCCAATTCCCCACACCACCTTCAAATATTTTGGCTCTTTAGGATTAATCTCAATCTTCTCTCTTATCTTCCGAATATGGACTGCTACGGTGTTCTCCGGGCTAAAGGTACTTTCATGCCATACCTTTTCGTATATTTCATCTATTGAAAATACCCTCCCAACATTTGCAGTTAGTAGCTTTAGTATCTTGTATTGAACGGGCGTAAGTTTTACATCCTCACCATCTACAGTTATGTTCTTACATTCATCGTCAATTACAAGTCCACCAGTTTTATAAACATTAATTTTTGTTACAAGACTACCTAATGTTGTATATCTCCTTAATTGGGACCTCACCCTTGCGATTAGCTCCAGTGGGTTAAAGGGCTTTGTTATATAATCATCGGCCCCCATATTTAGCCCCATTATTTTGTCTGTATCCTCAGATTTTGCAGAGAGCATAATGACTGGGATATTTTTACCTTCCCTTATTTTCATCGTCGCCTTTAAGCCATCCATTTTAGGCATCATGACATCCATAATAATCAGATGCACTTCATTTTCTTTGACTACATCCAGAGCCTCTAGTCCATTAAACGCTTTGAATATATGATAGCCTTCGTTTTCTAGATAGATTTTTATGGCATCGACTATATCTTTATCGTCATCGCAAACTAGTATATTCATGAGGGATCACCCTTCCATATCGGTTTGTCCAAATTATATCACTCCCATAAATATTTTACTTTAGAGTGATTATATCAACTAATTCTTAGGATAATGTTGATGCAATTCTTAAGAACTTCTTAATATTTATCTTCTTTAGTAAAGCAATTATCTCTGGCGAAAGCAATTATCTCTGGCGTGATGCAATATGGACACAAATAAAGAGGAAGATTCTTTTCGTGCGGACTGAAGCCTCGTCGCTAAAGAATCTTCCTCTTTTGAAATAATGCTCATTTGGCTAATATGCTTTTTATATTTACTTGCAATTCATTTGACGATAGATCAATGAATAATTCTTCAATAGCAGAAACACTTGCAACCACACAGATTATATATATCAGCACATCTGATTGGACAAAAGCGAGTGATAGGGGGAATGCAAACATGACAAACCCTGTAAGTTTATTTCCATAAGTATGAAGCAGCCCAAAAGTTTTATACTTTACAAATACCACCATCATTGATACTACTCTGATTACTCCGATGATAACAATCCAAACAATGCTTTGAACTGTTAGATTGACGATTGGATATAGAAGAGTCATCAATACCACCACCAATATCAAATCTGCGACTGAGTCGAGTTTTTCGCCCAATTTGCTTGCGGTGTCGGTTTTTCTTGCTATATATCCATCCAAAACATCGCTTATGCCACAAACGAGATAGATGGCAAGAAACGCTATACTTAAAGGGTTTACCAAAGGCAACATAAGGGCAAGAATTATTCTCGCACTTGAGATATAATTTGCCATTAACCTCACTATTCTCACCTCACAAAATATAGATGTACATACTTCATAAATACTTTCCACATCTTTCCTGTATTTCCTTCCCAGATAGCAGAATTATCCCTGAATAAAACAAGATGGTCAGACCGTTCAAAACGATCTGACCTTTTATATACCCCCATCATGCCTTACTACAACAAGGTTCGAAACGGTCGGGCCCAGATTCACCCACTTATGCGCTTCGCTGCTAAAACAGTTGCTGGCGAGTCTTCAGTCCACGCATCTTTGTCAAAGTTTCCCCACTGTCCGGACACTTCCCAACCGGTTTCCAACAAGGCTCTTTTTAGGCTATCACATTTGAGAGGGAATAGACGGTTAATTCCTGAGACACCCTCTCTCTTATCCGGAAACTCGATTTTCATGGTAAAGTCTATTAAGCCATCCGCCCTATGAGTATAGTACCGATAAAAGGTTAAATGTGGGGTCTTAATAATCGGTAACTCTTTGACAAGCTTTGCTAAAATACGATCGTAATTGACAGTTTGCACTAAGAGGTGAGTTCCCTTTTCACCGAATTGAGTCAAAACCTCTTTAAGCTCGATTTCTCCTGACACATGGGCTAACGTATTTCCTAAGCAAAATACTCCACCAAATTCTTCGTTAATACCACTGAGGTCCCGCATATCCGCGCTAGAAAATGTTGCAGCACTTCCTATCGCTTGGGCCTTTTCTTGAGAAATTCGGATCATCTCATCACTTAAATCCACGCCATGCACTCGCACTCCAGCTTGGCTTACCTCTAAAGCAAAGGTCCCTGTACCACATCCGATATCGAGCACCGATCTCAGAGAGTTCTGCTTCAGATAATCATGCAAAAATGTTTTCTGTGGTCCCTTTAACGGAAAGATATCATCATAATGCTCTGCTAAGGCGCGGTAAAAATCCACTAATCATTCCTCCTCTCAGGGTCAACCTAAAATCCGAGGTGGCTCGTCACATCAATTACTACTTACAGCGTTAAACGAACCGTGTGAATTTGACCGTCATCTTTTAACAAAATGGCAGGTTCCAGCAACACATCTTCATCTAAGGTGATCCTTTCGCACCCAGTCATTTTGCTCATTGGATTCTCGACGAAAATCTCATATTTTGTCGTATGATACTGATAAGTTAATCGATAACCCGGCCAGCGACTGGGAATGCAGGGCTTCAAGATCAATTTCTCACCTTGACGTTTAAAGCCTAATATTCCCTCTAACCCAGCTTGATACATCCACCCGGATGCTCCAGTATACCACGTCCATCCGCCCCGTCCTATATGAGGGTGTGCGGCATAAACATCGGCCGCCATAACATAGGGTTCAGCCTTATAGCGATTCACTTCTTGTTCCGTACGGGCGTGATGGATAGGGCTTAACATCTGAAAGAGCTCAGTAGCCTTGTCCCCTTCCCCTAAACTGGTGTATGCCAAAATAGCCCAGGTTGCAGCGTGTGTATACTGTCCGCCATTTTCACGGACCCCAGGAACATACCCTTGAATATAGCCTGGATCGGGCTTAAATTTGTCAAAGGGTGGCGTCAGTAAAAGGAGAACGCCATCTTCTTTGCGCCACAAATAGTGTTCTAAAGCTAACATGGCATCCTTGGCCCGACTATCTTTGGCTGCGCCAGAAAGAACTGACCAAGACTGGGCGATAGCATCAATTTGACACTCTGCATTTTGCGCGGATCCTAAGGGTGTTCCATCATCAAAATAAGCACGCCGGTACCAACCGCCATCCCAACCATGCAATTCGATATTTTGTTGGAGTTCTCCTGCAATCTGACGATACCGGGCTCCTCTCTCAAGGTCCTGACGACTATCACAGATGCTCGAGAAGCGAGTTAACGTCAGATATAAGAACCAACCAAGCCAGACACTTTCACCCTTACCTTTGATGCCAATTCGACTAAATCCATCATTCCAGTCTCCTGAGCCAATCAAGGGTAGCCCGTGTTCGCCAAAACGCAGCCCTCTTTCGATGGCCCGGATGCAATGCTCATACACACTTCCCTGTTCGTTGGAAACTATCGGAATCGAATATCGTTCATCTTCGTCCTCTTTCAGGGGCTGGTCTTCAAGAAAAACATTCGATTCATCCAAAACATCATTATCCCCTGTGCGCTCAATATAATGGGCCGTTACGAACGGTAGCCATAACAGATCATCTGAGAATTTGGTGCGTATCCCTTTTCCTTTGCCCGCGTGCCACCAATGCTGAACATCCCCTTCGATAAACTGATGACCACAGTGGAGAATGATTTGTTCACGAGTGGCCTCAGGTGTTGTATAGACAAGAGACATCACATCCTGTAGTTGATCCCTAAAACCAAAGGCTCCCCCGGACTGATAAAACGCTGACCTTGCCCATACGCGGCAGACAACCGTCTGATAAAGTAGCCAGCGGTTTAGCAATAAATTCATGGACGGGTCAGGAGTCTCAACCTGAACATTTCCCAGCAACTTATCCCAATACCGCGTTACTTCCGTAAAGGCCTCAATGATCTTTTCGGGCTGGCCATAAGCTGATATGATTCTCTCCGCCTCTTGACGGTTTTCTGTTTCACCCAGTAAAAAAGTGAGGGTCTTGGTCTCACCAGGAGATACCGAAAATGGAAGTTGCAACGCAGAACAAGGATCAAGCCCCGCTCCAATCGTTTCAGAAAAGTGGTCCAGCTTTAACCCCACGGGATCTGCCAAACTCCCGTTGCGTCCGATAAATTCAGTACGATCCCCTGTATAACTGGTTACTGACGCACCAAGAGCCGTCAAAAATCCCATCCGTCCGGCAAACTCTTCTTGATACGTATTTTGGATAAAAAAGGTGTTTCGTTCCCCATCATAATCTGTCACCAGATAGGGAGCGGTCTGTTCACGAGCCACGCCCATCACCCATTCCACATAACAGAACGCACTTAAGCTTAAAGCCTGATCCGTTAGGTTGGACATTGTTAACTCAATGATCTTGACTGGCTCATTGATCGGAACAAAGAGACGCAGAGTTTGCTGAAGACCATGACCGCAATGCTCGAACATTGAATACCCTTGGCCATGCCGTATCGTATATAAACCCTTTTCTCGTTTAGGATTAGCAGTAACCGACCAAGATTCGCCAGTTTCTTCATTGCGCAAGTATAAGACTTCCCCCGAAGAATCCAGAATTGGGTCATTTGACCAGGGGGTAAGCTTGTACTCCCTACTATTGAGAGACCATGTGTAACCGGCACCTGCTTCAGATACTTGAAAACCGAACTTGGGATTGGCAATCACATTAATCCAAGGCAAGGGAGTGTTCATACCTTCCTGAAGTTCGATAATATACTCTTGCCCATCTTCGCTAAATCCACCGTAGCCATTAGCAAACTGTAGTTGAGCTGTTGCGCGGTTGATTGCTTCTTCTCTGAACTCACTTTTTCTGTTCTGGACAATTTGAAGCGGTAGATCCTGGGTATCCGCCTCACGATGCTCACCATTCGCAAAAATGATCTTCCCTTTTTTGCGTAATTGAACAGTACACGATCCGCCATCGCCAGTAAAAATCATCCGAGCTACGGCACAGAGAAGAACGACATCATCTGGATGAACATGACCTTTTTGCAGCAGAAAGACGCCACCAGGCTGATTCAAGAGATCTCGGGCATGCCCCATGGAGATTAAATCACGGAGATTATCCTGGAAGGCCTGAACATATCCGCTCTCATCCTCATTGAAAATGACAAGATCAGCTAACAATCCTTTGAGTCTCCAGTATTCATGGATTGTCAATAGTCGTCGCACCAAATCCAAATTCTCAGTATCCTTCACGCGTACAAGGACGATGGGAAGATCTCCTGAAATAGCATATGGCCAGAGGGAGGACTGCCCTTTACTATTCTTCTCAATGCATTCCGCCACATCTCTACGGCAAGGACTAAGATAAAGCAGATGACCACCGAGGCTTAAGCCCTCATTAGCCTGTGCCGCCGTCAAATTCAGATGACGAAGCTCCATTTTGCTATGGGTCCAAGCCAACTCAAAGGCTCTATTAACAGCGAGTGGATCCCTATATTTTTCTGCAATACGGACTACATCTTCTCGATTCTCCGCGTATCCAACTGAGAAAGAGACCTGAACGGTTTGCCCCGAACCAATCCTAACCCGCTGGCGTAGACTCATTATTGGATCTAGCACCGCTCCAACGGTATTAGACAAGGGGTGATTCGCATCCAACGCTTTCGGCTTAGCAAGGCTTCTCCCTCGTCCAATAAACCGCGCACGATCCGTTTCATACTGAAGGGAGCCCACCTTTTCTCCCTCCGTTGCCACCGTATGCATGAGCCATAACCGAGTCTGAGTTTCACTACGAGGTCTTCTGGACGCCAATAACGACTCATGGGCAAATTCGGTTTGAATAAAGAGATTGCCAAACGCTGGATGGGCTAAATCGTCACTTGGTCTAGCCAAAACCACTTCAAAATAGCTAGTCACTTCCACAGTTCGATCATGCTTACTATGATTTGTTAAGGAAATACGCCTTATCTCCGCTTGATCTTCAGGGGAAACGACAATCTCAGTACGAGTTGTAATATTACCGTCCTTGCGGGAGAACTCTACCCGATCCGGGGCATAGGTCACCTTATAGTCTTCACCCGAATTCTGGCACGGCTGGTGCGTTGTGGACCAGACGTTCCCAGAATTCAAGTTTTGGACATAAAAGTACATGCCCCAGGCATCCCGCGTCACGTCTTCCCGCCAGCGAGAGAGACTGATCTCTTTACAACGACTAAACCCAGACCCGGCATTGGTCAGCATGACAGAATACTGTCCATTGGAAATACAGTGGGTGACAGGGATAGGACTCTTTGCTGTATTCATAAACATAAACTGGTTTTCTTCCAGATCGGCACCCTTATCATGACGGTCCGTCACAAGATGTTCACCGACTAGTTGAGGAATAGCGGCTGTGGACTCCGGTAAACGTTCTTGTAACAGCAGCTCTGTCGCTTGAATTATCGCTTCATTGTGCAAACGCTGCTGCATAACATTTTCATATAATACGTTGCCAAGCGCTAATAAACTCATGCCTTGATGATGAGCCATATAACTCTGGATCAGTCTAAAAGGTCGTCCGACTGGGATACGTTCACTGGTAAAGTCAGCCGCTTCATATAACCCATAACGGCCTGCAAAACCCTTTTGTTCCATCACTGAAATATTTAATAATGCCTCATGCTGAGAAACCATTAAGGCTAAAAAGCTCGCATAGGGCGCAATCACAAGATCTTGAATTAAGCCACGTTTAAGACCCAAGCCTGGAACGCCAAAGGCTTTATACTGATAATTGAGCTGGGGATCGAAGGCATAAAACCCAGACTCAGATATGCCCCAGGGCACACCCCGTTCTAAACCATACTTCCTTTGCACCTCCACAACGGAGCGATACGTCTCATCGAGAAGTGTTCGCTCATAATTCCTCATAACCAGGAGCGGCATGAGAAATTCAAACATCGTTCCACTCCAGGAAACTAGACTGCGTTTTCCTTTAACTAGGGTCAAAGAACGGCCTAATTTGAACCAATGACTATGGGGCACATCTCCTTTGGCGATAGCAATAAAGCTTGCTTGACGAGCCTCTGACGCCAACAAGTCATAATAGGACTTATCAAGCATGCTTTCTGCAACACGATAACCAATCGAAAAGAGTTGCCGTGTTTCATCAAACAGAGGACCGAAATCTGTGGCCAAGACCAACGCTTCAAGCCGTTGCTGCAATTCTTCTGACCTCTGAATATAATCCTGAATCTTTATAAGCGCCGGGGAGATCGTCTTCCTGATTTCAAGAGGTAAAACGTCTTCCTTCAACCCATCAGTGTAACACTTAGCGAGTTCATACAAACTTGAGGTTTTAAAAACCTGCGCCTTAAAGGGCTCCTGTGATTCCAGTTGTTTGGGGTCAACGACCCATGGATAAAACTCTTGCGTCTCTTGACGAAAGGCTCGAATCATCGTATCGAGACGACTTGCCCAATAGATACCTTCTTTAGTTAATTCATGCTCTGAAAAACGCTCTGGCCATAGGGCCAAGAGATTCATCCAGCTCTGCAGATTCCAGGCCTCATCCGACCCTAAAATGTGATCAAGCGCAGCCTCGAATCCCCCAAGTTCCTCGTAAGTATCCTGGCCAACTGCTTCAAGTAATAAGTCATAAGTATCCTTAAGACCACGGGCAAATTGCAGATCAAACAGTGGTCTATCACTTATGGCTTGAGCAAGCCCTGATTTTAAAGTCAACAGATAGAGCACGAAATTCCCGCTATCAACGGTGGACACATAGCGCGGCTCTAAAGGCACAAGACTCTGGGTATCGTACCAATTGTAAAGATGTCCTTTCCAGTGGCCTAACTCCGCAAGGGTTTGGAGCGTGTGTTCAATTCGCTCCAGCATCTTGCCTAAGGTAAGGTAGCCGAAGTCTCTTGCTGACAAATTTGCTAGTAAGGCTAGTCCTATATTTGTAGGAGACGTCCGGTGGGCAACGCCGTTGGGGGGATCGATTTGCACATTATCTGGAGGAAGCCAATGGTCCTCGAGACAGACAAATTCTTCAAAAAAGGCCCATATTTTTCTGGCAAAACGCCGTAACATAAGCTGTTCGGAAAATGAAAGCGTTTCTTTTTTATGCCGATTCGGCAAACTCACCTCAAAAGCAACCCAAATTGAAACAACCCAGGCGATCGCCAATGGGACAAATCGCCCTAAGTTCGTTGGTAAAGAATAGGCAGTTGTTAGACCGACTACGAAGACAAAAAGAATAACCAGCCGCATCGAACTAAACATCGTTTTTATGCTCACATCTAAGCGTTTCTCCGTATCGGCGGCAGTTTCCCATTCCAATAAGTGGCGATGTGAAACAAACTGCCGGTAGCCGCTCCGCATGATCGCATCCAACATAATTACGGTCTGGTACGGAAGAAAGACAAACTGAAGTGCGAACTGCGTAACGAAGGTCAGTAGATCTTGGCCAACGTGTTTCTTTTCTGTTCCTTTATCAAAAAGCCTACTCAGAATACATAACACCATTGGCCAAATTAAGCCTAGGCAAATTAAGCCGACCCATACCAGGGGATCCCCGGAAAGAGCCGTGAACGCTAAAATGATCAGCAGTAACTGGGCTGGAGCTTCTAAACTTCTTCTTAAATTATCGAAAATTTTCCAGCGTGAAACAAAAGGAATCGGCTTAAAGAGCCAGGCTAGAAGTTGCCAGTCCCCCCTGACCCACCGGTGTTGGCGACGCATATAAGCGAGGTAGTTGGCAGGATAACCATCGACCAATTCTATGTCCGTCACAAGTCCTGCTCTAGCATATAAGCCTTCGATCAAATCATGACTGAGAATAGTATTTTCTGGAAAGGCCTTATGGGTTACCTTGTGGAATATATTAACATCGTAAATTCCCTTACCTGTAAAAATTCCTTCTCCAAATAAATCCTGGTAAACATCTGAAACCGCCGTTGTATAGGGATCAATTCCAACTGTACCAGAAAAAATACGGGCAAATTTAGAAGCTCCGGCACTCAGAATTGAAACTCCAACCCGCGGTTGCAGGATCCCGTAACCCTGCACCACCCTTTCTCCATCTTCACTCAGAACCGGGGCATGTAGAGGGTGGGCGATGGTTCCAATCAGCTTTCTGGCCGTCCCCTGCGGTAACTGGGTGTCGGCATCAAGGGTGATTACATAACGAAAGGTCGGAAGGATCGCTAAATCTCCAATTTGAACATCATAACTAGTTGCCCCCTCCTGGCGCAAAAGGCTGTTAAACTCAGCAAGTTTGCCACGTTTTCTCTCCCAACCCATCCACACCCCTTCGGAAGCATTAAAAATTCGCTTGCGATTAAAGAAATAAAACCTATCTTGACCGTACTTGCTGTTTAGATTCTTGATCGCCGCGGTTGCCACGACAATAATTTCCTCATCACCTTCAACTATTTCAGACGAGGCATCCGCAAAGTCTCCCAGCAAAGCAAAATGCAGATTTACATCTCGATTGGCCAGATAATAGACTTCAATTTCGCCAATAAGTTCCTTAACCCTCTCAACACCCGTTAGAAGCGTTGGCACTGTAACCATGGTCCGTAATTCTTCAGGAATTCCTTCCCTTAACTCTAATTTGGGCAGGAAAGTTGGGTCAAAAAGTTTCGAAGCCGCCCAATTTACTAAGGGAATGACCAAACTACTTGCCCAAATCAAAAGCCCTATAAGTAAAACACCGTAGATGAGAGAACTTGGTTTCACGGGAGGAATGTAGGCTAAAACCCAGGTACACAGACTTACTGTTCCAAGCAGCAAGGCGCCAAAATAATATGCTATGGGCTTCTTCCTAATCGCGCGCCGAATCTTGCTCCCGAAGTTCCGGGACCTGCCAAAGTCTTGTTCCAATTCTAGTTCAAGAGCAGCACGTCCTGCTCCAATTAAATCATAACCGACATGGGACGCTAATGACTCTCCCTGCTCATAAGCCTTTTCCGCTCTTGATAAGACTTTCCGAGCAACAACCAACTCCGAAACTTTAAGATACCTAGATATTTTCTCCACTTGATGGCGATAAGCATCCCGTGACTCGAAGTCCATGGCGCTATAAACTCTACTTGGGTCCTTATTAAATACCCGCTCCACCATACTGACTTCCTCAAAAAAACGAGGCCAATCTTCCGCGGTGATAAAATGGATACTCAAAATAGCGTGACCCATAGACACCTGATACATAGTCTGGCGTTGACGTTCAAGTTTTGCTAGTTCTTCAATCGTTGTGTCTTGCTTAGCGACAACTCGGTCGACCCATTGTAAAAGTGGGGCGACATCTACACCAAGATCCCTTAGTCGTTTGAGCATCTGTTCCGCATAAGCCGGAGAGTATTCTTCTTGGGGACTAAGTGTTCTTAGTATTTCTTCCCATTCTTCGGGCTTATGTTCTGTGGCCAACAAGGGCAGCACCCAGTGATCAGCCGCTTCTCTTTCGGCTTGGGTAAAAAGAATTTGCTCTGCTAAGCGACGGATGTTTTCCAGCAGAACAATACGCAACATTATAGGAATCGCCCATAATTCTCCGCTTGACAGGGGTACCTGAACCTGATATGCGTTAATGAATTCTTTAAGCGTATCACTTTGCAATTGACCATCCGTATGTTCGATGAGTTCAACTAATAACCCGTAAATCCGCGGGTATCCTTCAAAATCGCCAATACCGTTGCATGGTAATTGACGTTCAAACTTATTAGGGAGGCTTCTTTCAATATCCTCTCTCAAATCTTTCAGACTATAAAAATTGTCTAATAACCATTCCGTAGCTGGCACAAGATCCTGTGTTCTCGCTGAATACTCCGTAATTTCACGGTAAGCCTGGGTTAAGAACTTCATGTTTTGCCTAACTCGGGGTAACAAAGTACGTTTGAGATGATTAGTTTCTTGATGGGCATAAAAGCGGGCAATCTCTTCAGCATGATTAAGCAAGTCTTCCCGATTTAAGACAATATCTTTATATGGTTTATCTTTCGTAATTGAACGTGTAAATAACTTCATTCTTCGTCTCCATCTATTTTTTTACATCCATTTATGCATTATCCCCATTCTTCCTTACTTCATTCATCATAAAGAAACACCCTGACCATATATTGAAAAAACACTCTAACCAATCCATCATGGTTAGAGTGTTTTCTTGAGGTACGTAAGTAACTATCGCGCTTTTCGCCTCGAGCTTCGCGCACCTCTATCATCCAAAGCGTTCATTAAATTCCTCTAAGGTTAAGAGCACCTGCCGTGGCTTACTTGCTTCGTATGCTCCGACGACCCCTTGTTCTTCGAGCATATCCATTAAGCGTGCTGCTCGAGCATACCCTAATTTCAAGCGGCGTTGAAGATAGGAGACCGAGGCAATACTCGTTCGAATGAAAAGTTGTCCTGCGTCGATGAACAAGGCATCATCCGGTCCATTGCTCTCTTCATTTTTTAGAGTCGTTTCAGCGAAAAGCCTCTCTGGATCGAGATACTCCGGTCTGCCTAATCCTTTCCAATGCATAATAACCCGTTGTACTTCGTCATCTGTTACTAAACAGCCTTGCACTCTAAGTGCTTTATTTACGCCCAGTGGGGAGTAAAGCATGTCTCCTCGCCCGAGGAGTTTCTCTGCGCCAGTTGCATCGAGAATGGTACGGGAATCGATCTGAGAGGAAACAGCAAAGGAAATTCGGCTGGGAATATTGGCCTTAATCACCCCGGTAATGACATCGACCGATGGTCGTTGTGTCGCAATCACCAAATGAATTCCCGCAGCCCGAGCCATTTGAGCCAAACGACAGATGGCTTCTTCAACTTCCCCAGCTGCAACCATCATTAGATCAGCCAATTCATCGATAATCACGACAATAAAGGGCAAGGCTGGTGTCTCTCTGATGGTTTCCCCGGCTTTTAATTTGTTATAACGTTCGATATCCCGAACACCTGCGGCAGCAAAGAGTTCGTATCGGTTTTCCATTTCTTTAACAATCCATTTCAAAGCACTAGCTGCTTTCTTCGGGTCTACTACGACCGGAGCCAAAAGATGGGGAATGCCATTATACTGACTGAGCTCCACCATCTTAGGATCAACAAGCAGGAACTTGACTTCATCTGGGGTTGCATTGTAGAGAATGGAATTAATAATCGATGTAATACAGACACTTTTCCCCGAGCCTGTAGCCCCGGCCACAAGGAGATGCGGCATTTTTACCAAGTCGGCAATGATCGGTTGATCCGCAATATCTTTCCCTAAAGCTACCTTGAGTTTAGAAGGGTATTCGCCAAAACTAGTTGTTTCTAATACTTCTCGAAACGGTACAGAACGAGCCTGTTTATTCGGAACCTCTATCCCAATAGCCGCCTTTCCAGGAATTGGTGCCTCAATGCGTACATCGCGAGCAGCAAGACCGAGGGCAATATCATCTGAAAGATTAACAATCTTACTAATTTTAACCCCTGGCGCCGGGGCTAACTCATACCGAGTGATAACCGGGCCACTTGTTACCCGAATAACTTTGGCTTTAACTCCAAAATCCAAGAGCACTTTTTCCAGCAATTTCGACGTTTCCGTGTCCTGAATTATGACACGCTCTGGCACCAGATCGAGCAAATCAAAAGCGGGGAATTTCCATTGAACGACTCTTTCCGGGGTACTCACAACCTGAGCCTTCTTCGTCTCTTCCAGTCGATCTTGCATTTTCTCAACTAACTGGGCAACTTGCCCCGCGTAGATCGGTTTTACTTCTAAAGCAACGGCCACTGGGGCTTCAAGCTCTTTCGTTTCTATAACTGTACACACCGTCTCCGACTGCTCGTCCTGCAAATCCGCCGCTAACAATGGTTCATTCGTCAATTCTTCTTCAAACGCTACCTCTACTAGTGTTTTCATTTTAGCTTCAAGCTCGATCTTTGAATTAGCAAACTCAACAACTTGAGCTATCTTCTCCGCTTCGTCGATGGTTCCACTACTTTCCCTCAAATCCCCAACATAATCCATTATTTCCTCATCCGAGAGATTAATTTCTACTTTGAGAGGATTTACAGTTTCCTTGAATTGGGCCAGAAATTCTGCTTGATCCGTTTGAGACTCAAACGCCGAAGAGAATCTTTTTGGCTTTTCAGTCGGTATCCTCGATATGTTTGCTAATGTATGGCTCTCTTTGCGAGGGATCGCTCGTTCTAATTCTGCCTCATGGTCAACTTTCTCAATATAATCATCAAGCCCTTTTAAGAGCTTCATTTTATGGGGTTTATTCGGATAAGAAGACTTCCCTATGCCAAAATAAGATGGAAAATCCCGCCCCAGATCCTCCATTTCCTCCGCCCTCTGAGTATCAGCATCCGTCATTTCTACCCATTCCGGCGATGAAAAATATTGATTAAATCCCTGCAAACTAACAAGTTGCCCAGCAGGAAGAGATATACCCTTAGAAACAGCGTCATGTTTGACCATTGATTTCTTGGATTTTCTTAATTGGTCAGAACTCTCATGATCAGGCGGCTGCATTTCTCGGCGATTACCAAGTGCCCTGAGGTCCCTTGCAGATAATTGGGTACCTGATTTGTTCCAGAGAAAGATGGATAATACCAAACATAAGAGTAGCCCAAACCAGGCCATACTTCCCATAATCAACCCAAACAGGGAATAAATCTGTTTTCCAAAAAAAATACCAAAAGCGCCACCAAGCAACCCTATCAATGAAAATACAAACAAAAATACACTAATAAATTTAGACCAAGAAGAACTTGGATCCTTTTCCCTTTTAGGCACACCTTTCCACCTCCACACTTCTTATCCATTATGGTAGATTAGCTAGGAGAATGTCAAAAGGTTTTTTGAAAAAATAATAGTAGGGGCACGATGAATCGCGCCCCTACTATTGATAATTGGCTTTGAAAGTTTGAAGAATCAACCTTCGCTGGCATGTGCCGCTACTTTTATTGAATTATTGACATCGTGAATCCCCGGGATATATTGAATCACTTTCTCAGCAAATTCCCGATCTAATTCGGTATACACTTCACCAGTCAGAAAAGCAATCCCATCTTGAACAAAAGCACGGATTTGTCCAGAATTCAAACGATGTTGTCCGAGCTTAGCGACCAGCTGTTCGGTTAACCACAAATCGTCTCCTTGCGAGCGGTGACGGGTGAATACTTCGCTGACCACCGCTTTTACGCCCGGTACCTGATAAGCTGTTTCTACAACCCATTCCATTGCTTCTTGCGTGTTAACCATTCCACTTAGGCTAATCAGCCCATTACGGGCCTCCGTTTTAATTTCATGGGCATCAACCCAAGGTGAGGCAACAAACGCGTTTTCTACACGATTTACTAGAGTAGCATCATCCACGGCCTTCTCCAGGAATTGAATCTCACTTCGGATTTCCTTGACACCTCGAACTTGAGACGCTAAACGTTTCGCCAACCGCTCTGTACTCTGTGTCTCAACATGGCCCAGTAATGTCGCAATTCCTCGGCTTACTCGACACCCCAATGTCGTAATATCTTTATAATTAGAGCCTTGAAAGCGTTCGATAATGCCCTGTTCAACGTCTTTGTCTTTGATATTTCCGTCATTGGCCACTGTTAACGAATTATCCAATTCACGAACCCCATCGATTCGACCCACCCGACTTCCAAAGAAATCTTTTTCTATGAGACTATCAACCGTCCCCCAAAGTGCTACTTTATCCCCTTTAACCTCCACGTGAAGTCCTTGACCACTTTCTCCGAAATGTGTCTGAATGAGTTTTTTGATATCCCGAAGGACATCTTTTTCAGAACGTAAAGTATGCATAAAATCTCCCTCCAAAATGAAAACTGTTGTTTCACTCTCACTTAGAGGATATTTTATCCCAAGAGCTCCTCTTTTAATCTAAAGCCATTCGTTAAATCATTGATTGTAATTTTGTTATATTTGCTGCAACCTCTTCTAAACGATGCAATTGCTCCCTCAAGCCGAAAACAATTAATAGATCTCCCTGCAAAATTTCTTCCGAAGCACCCGGGTTACTGATAACCTGTTTATTTCGTAAAATCGCCAGAACCATTGCACCCGTTTGCTGCTTAATACCGCTGGTTGACAATGTCTTACCAACCAAGCAAGAGCCTGGGTCAACCCTCAGCTCTTCCATTTCCATCTCAATATTGTGATCATGAATTACAGTCTCGATATATTCGACGCTAATAGGTTTCAAAATAGACATTGCCATTCGCCAGCCACCTAATATAGCTGGCGAAATCACTTTATCCGCTCCCGCACGTAATAACTTTTTCTCAGACTCTAACTTATCCATTCGAGCAACCACATGAATACTTGGATTTAACCCTTTGGCAGTTAATGTAACAAAGACATTTAAGGAATCTTCTGGTAGCGCAGTGATCAGCCCTTTTGCCAGATCAATGTGAGCCTTTTTCAAGGTTTCATCTTGGGTTGCATCACTTTGAATAACTAAAAATCCTTCTTCTATTAACTCAATGGCGAGATCTTCCTGTTGTTCAATAACTACGCAGGGGGCCCCCTCTTTACGAAGACGATAAAGAACCTGCCTGCCTACACGTCCTGCCCCACAGACAATGATATGATCTTCAAGGTGACTGATCTTTCTATTCATCTTTCGTCTCCCATACACGCCGGCCAATTGACCTTCAATCAAGAAAGCCATCATTAGACCAGCAAAATAAAGCATCACACCAACGCCTACCAACATTAAGAAGACAAGCACAAGATGTCCGGCATTAGTGTGAACTTGAATATCCCCGTACCCAACCGTTGTGATTGTTTGCAACGTTAAATAAATGGCTTGAGCTATACTGAGGTGTTCCGTAAATATTAGACCGACTGTTCCTAGTAATATTGTTATTAATAAAGCTAAGAACGTAAACCTCATACGTTTCTCCAACAAATCAACCCTCTCTGTCTAGGCAGGCCTGCAACTTCAGAACACCTTCGCTTGGGACATCCATCTGACCCAACATGATCGGCCGAGAAATCCCATGAAAGTCACTACCGCCTGTAGCCAAGATAGCATATTTGCTTGCAATTTCCGCATAGTACGCAATCAGTGTTTCTTGCCGCTCCCAATAGGCATAATATACTTCAAGTCCAATAGGCCGATAGGCCAATAGCTCAAATACTATTTCTGGATTGTACAATAGTCCTGGATGGGCAAGTACTGGAAGTCCGCCGCAAGCAAAAATCAGATCGACTGCGTCCTCAAACGTATGGTTAAGAAATGGAAAATAAGCGACTCCCCCTGGCCGAAAGTACTCAGCTATATCACGCCAGTTTGGCTGACTGCCACTACCCTCTTGATGATATATAGCCCGCATAATATGACCCTTGGTAACTGCCCCCTCTGCCCCGACTTCACGCCTAACATCTTGCCACTCCAAAGGAAGACCGCAGTTTTTCAGACATTCGACCATATTATAAGCCAAAGAAGTTCGCTGTTCGCGTAACATTCTAAGACGAGCTTGCAAGACTGGATGATTAACTTCATTGAAATACCCAAGCAGATGAACCTCCTGACCCTTATAACAGGTTAACAGTTCAACGCCAGGTATAATCGTAATATTAAACCGTTTAGCAAGATTTTTAGCCTTGTCAATCCCTTGAGTACTCTCGTGGTCCGTTATAGCCATAATTTGCACGCTATTAGTATATGCAAGTTCGACTACCTCCTCAACCGAACGCAAACCGTCAGATTCTGTAGTATGAACGTGTAGATCTGCTTTCAAGAACATCCCTCCCTTCCACTATCCATAATGTATCAATATCCCTCATTTCATTCTTCGTGTACCGTTTAATCTTAGAGCAGTCTGAAATAAGATCGAAAAAATTACTTTTACTTTAGTATGCGTATTCTGGTTATTTCTCAAAATTCCTGCATTCTTTGTCCTTGTTATTTTCTTATTATTCAATTGATAATCCGAATAACCTCTAACTATAATAAGCTATAAATATTCTTTGTTGACAAATTTACCTTTTCACGATATAATTCATTTCGTTGCAGAAACAACCTTAGGGGATTAGTTTAATGGCTAGAACAGCGGTCTCCAAAACCGCTGATGGGAGTTCGACTCTCTCATCCCCTGCCAATCTGCTTTAAACACAGTCACTATGCGGGTTCCAGACTTTTGTCTGGAGCCTTTTTAATTTGTCTGATAATTAAAGACCGTTAACGTGTCTGCTTCATTAACTAAAAACAGAAAAGTGAGGCATACCAATGGTTAAGAAGCGTATTACTCTACCCGACATTAGCGGTCTTACACCGTCTATTCTCCGTGACCGCAAAAAGCAGACCGATATTTCCATTCAACAATTCCTAGAATTACACGACTCCTTTTTTAAGCAAAAATCCTTAGAGGGTCTGGCTTCACGTACACTTAGAGACCATGAAATTCATATGCTCTATTTCAAGAAATATCTTATATCAGATAATCGGTCTAAACTAGACCGTTGTGTTGACGTTGACCTATTTAGAGGCTATTTAGCCTATATGACGGACGAAAAAGAGCTAAAGCGTTGCACCATTAATATCCGATTGAGAACCTTAAAATGTTACTTGAAATGGTTATTCGACGAAGAACATATAGATTTCAACTATTCCATTAAACTTAAATTGCTAAGAGTACCAGAAGATACTATAAAACCTCTCAGTGATGCCGATGTAAAAAAATGCTTAACACCCCTGATAAAAGCATCTATTCAGGGTTTAGAGATTTTACGTTAATGATCTTAATGCTCGATTGTGGCATTAGAGTTGGAGAAGCCGCAAACATAAAAATTAACGACCTTGATTTAAAAGTTGGTCTTATCAATGTTCGTGCGGAAAATGCTAAGACAAGGATTTATCGGCAATTGCCAATTAGTTCGAAAACCTGCAAACTACTCAATGAGTTGGCAAAGATTGCAGCCGAAAACAATTGTGATTACATTTTTCAATCTACTTATGGTGGGAAAGTTAATAATACAAATATAATTGCTAACTTTGAGAAATACGGGAAGAAAGCGGGAGTCTTCGTTCGGTGTACTCCGCATGTATGGAGACACACCTTTTCTACAAACTTTGTAAAGTCAGAAAACGGAGGAGATATTTTTACTTTACAAAAGATATTGGGGCATTCCACCCTAATGATGTGTAGGAAATATATTCAGTTGGATAACTCCGATCTCATTTTGAAACATAAGAAGGTGGGTTTAGTGGATAAATATCTACAGTAAGTATTATTTAAGGAGTGTCTCCATATGACACTCCTTTTTTATATAATCATTGCATACTTGACCTATGTCAACATTCGCTTGGAGCTTTATACATTTATTATAACGTCCTTGCCATCGTCGGTCTAAATGCTTCTACAAGATAATACGCTAAAGTATGACCTATCTATTATAATAAAGTTATTACTCCTCTCCCCCAATCAGGAGGTAACCTGCAGAAAATATCAAACCATCCAAGCAAATTATAGAGAGTATGGAAATCACGCCAATAATGACCCTAGAATCAGAGTTAGTCCTCATACCTTTAGAAATACCTACGCTATCAATTTCCTCAAGAATGGAGGCTCTACAGCCTCTCTCAGGGAGCAATTAGGGCATCGGACCATTGAAACGGTTGAGAAATATTTATATTGGTCCTCCGAAGATAAATTAGAAGAGTTCCAAAAATATAGTCCTTTAGACAATATGGATATATAAATGATAAAAGGGAGTGTCCGTCATGGACACCCCTATATTTTAATTTAAATTCATACCTAGAAAGATGATACCAAATATTAATCGCTATAGGTACTACTGTGACAATGATCACTAAAATAACAAATTTCACCGTTAGTCTTTCAGGATGGTCTTTTAACTTAATAAATATTATCCAATCCGTAATTGAAACAACGATGGCAACTATAATGATAATTCTTGTAATGATATTCATAATACTAATTCCTTCGTTAAATATTTTTTTCGCTAGTTTACTCAAATAAATTCCTTTTTATGTCACTTCCCTTGTATCGAAACGAGGAATAACTTTCTCCGATAGAGCAAATATCTACAACTAGGGTTATACTCCCTTCACTACAGAGCTCCGCTTTGATTACTTAGGCATTGTTGTATGAATAATTGTCCCGTTATTCACTCCTTCAACAATAGAAAATACTATCCTTCTAAACTAAATTTTTCATAGTAATTTATCCCATACTTCAATTTATTAAATCTCTCAATATTCGGGAATTTATGCGCCTGAGGGTGCCGAGTGAGAAAACATTAATCTTTTCCATAAACCACTGAATATAGGGGGTGGGTGCCCCTACCCCTTCTCTTAACAATGATTTAATATTCGCCTCGTATCTCGATCATAAACATTATTTTGTACCATATAGATATATGTTCCTGATTCAAAACGCCCATGGACGATAGTCACTTAACTTCACCCAATATTAAATTTACTCCCAGTAGAGTTCGTTCTTACATCTGTATTGGCCCTGCAAGTCTAAAGTAAACTTTTCAATATGACCATTTCCGTTCCAACTATTTTGAGTATTAATTCGCGACACCAGGACTAAACGTCTTACTACTTTTGTAAATGTTGGTTCCAATAACCAATGTATCATTAAGCACCCTCATAGTATTGAATCCTCTATTTTCCGTAATACTAATCGGAACAATACTCTCTTATACAAACCGTCCCCGAGAAGCTTGAGACACCATAGACAAAGGCACTTACTACTTTACCTAACAATTACTCTATTGAAAGAAGGCAAATATCGAATGTTGAGTGAGCGTAAAATTTTAAATGTCACACTGTTAATGGGTGTTGGATTATTACCAATACTATTTAAAAAACCAGGCATAAAAAAATGGTCAGTAATCCATATTGCTAACGGAATTACCAGCCACTTAATAGATGGATATTTAGTTAAAGCCAAAAGACTACAATACCCGATACGCCTCGCTCCTAAAATATTCAAGATCAATATTTTATATGATTACTTAATATGTCCGTTGATATCCATATTATATTGTCAATCAAGCTATAATTCGGGGCTAGTAAGTACGATAGGAAAAGCGTTTCTATTTGCCACTCCACAAATTGCCATCGAATATCTTGCAGAGAAGAAAACAAAATTGATTAAATATCGTAATGGATGGACTTGGATACATTCCTACTTGGGCATAGTTGCCGTCAAATTAACATTTCGTTGTCTATTCGAATTACTTAAACCTAAGGAATATGATTCACACGAAAAACAGCCTATCGTGGGTAGACGAGTGCTCATGTATTTGTCAGAACCTAAGAGAGTAATCGCTGAGCTTTCCGCACTGTTGAAGGTTGGAGGATTGATGATTTTCCAAGAGCACGACTCAACAATGTCACCAGGAAGCGTTGTGCCGATGCCTCTTCACAAGCAAGTGAATAAGTGGATATGGGATACAGTAGAACGCGAAGGAGGCAATATTCATATAGGTTTTGACCTCTGGAGTCTACTTGCACAAAAAGGACTCGTAGTAGAAAAAGTAAGTGCTGAGGCAGTAGTGCAGACCCCTGATGCGCCGTATCCGATGGCCCCGATTGTTCGAGTCATGCTACATCGTCTTATAGAGAAAGGTGTCGCCACAGAAGATGAAATTGATATAAACACACTTGAATATAGACTCGCTGAAGAGTGTGAGAAATCAAAAGCTACATATATAAGAGAAATGGTCTTCTGCGCTTGGGCGCGTAAGATTGAATAAGGCGATATGTCTTTTTAGAACCATGTTGATAGGATTGTAAAACTAGCTAAAATCCCATCAATAAGGCTAAACAGCTTTTTTCTTTCTATACTTAATAGTCTTTAAACATCCTAAGTAGGGTCCCATATCGTGTCTACCTCCGAGTGACTCACCTTGCATGAAGGTGGCTCAGTTTTAACGACGCTGGCTTAATGAACGTGTCGGTGACTCTGGCAGAGCATATTATTCAAGTCGCCAGGTCCTTAACCAAATTAGTGTTTCTCCATGAACAGGGAATACATTATTCGCCCCGATCAATTATACAATTAAGCACCTGTAGGCGAGAATAAATCTTCAGTCGCTAACCGAGTGCTCATCTCTTTAATTACTTAGTGACTGTTATTGGTGAAGAAGAACGACGATAGCAGGTTTCTTCGCCGCGAACTGCGCGACGAAGCTAAATGATCGGGGCAAGTTTTACACTCAATGCCCTCACATTTAGGATTAATTTATTCTAGAGCTAATGTTAGAATTTTGATACTAAGCTCTATAGTTCATCATAAATTTAGCTCGTTTATGTCTTCGTATGTATATTACGTTTTTTATTTGCAATTTACTCGCGTACCTATTGTTAAACTCCTTACTCACACTGTACATTCGCGCTAGCTTGTAAAGTTAAAGCTATTTCAGTCCTGATTCTGTTATATATAGCGGTCATGATGATGGGCAAATACTTAATCACACGTTTATATCCCATCGACACATGATATGCCGTAAAAATGCATAAAAAAAGCCGCAGTCTCCTGCGATACCACGACAACCCCATAGCATGCCCTTCCTGCCCTTGTTAATAATATTGCATGTATTCGCCTTGCCTAAAAATGCTATACCTTCAAAATGCCTTACAGGAGCCAGTTTTAAGTGGATTGGGTGTCTTCTCTTGTAGTTTTATGCGTCTCTATGAAGAAATTATTTTTTATGGTGAAAACAGACATATGGTAGATGGTCTGAATGTGTCTGAATGTGTCTGAATGTGTCTGAATGTGTCTGAATGTGTCTGAATGTGTCTGAATGTGTCTGAATGTGTCTGAATTGGTAGGTAAACGTAACCATCATTTGCTTCGGAGTATTGACGGTTATGTCGAAATATCGAGCGAATCTGGTGTCCTCAAAATTGAGGTGTCCGATTTCTTTATAACAAGCAGTTATTTTTCCGAGCAAAACAAAGAGTTACCCTGTTATCTTCTTACGCGTAAAGGCTGTGACTTAGTAGCTAATAAAATTACTGGTAAAAAAGGCGTCCTCTTCACTGCCACTTATGTAACCAAGTTCGAGGAGATGTAGAATCAACTATCACACCCCTAACTTCCAATAACCTACCTCGAAGGACTAAAAGCTCTTGGATCTCAGGGGAAGAAAAAGCGATTATGAAGCTAAGCAGACTACTTTGAAGCTCTGGTAGATTAGTAATCTATCAGATGAAGATTTTTGAGTTATCATCTAATAATGAAGTGCAGGTATTCCAATTTCATGGGTTTTAACTTCGAATGGTTATGGTTGACGGTGAGTCTCAGATTTATCTAAAGATGCTTGTACTATGTTGGGAATCGTGAATAACAGGGATGCAGTTAGTAGGTTGGATTACGATGAAAAGGGTGTAGTTAAAACCGACACCCTTGGTGGAATACAAAAAATGCTCTGTGTGAATGAGTATGGCCTGAATAATCTAATCCTCAGTAGCCAATTGGGGAGTTTTAATTGACTGTACCCGCACCACTCCTGGTATATAATATAAGTAAACTAATATGGTATTTTGAAAGGAGAAAATAAATGATAGATATTTTCGGGAATATAGCTGAACAGAAAATTCGAGAAGCAGTTTTAAGGGGAGAAGCCAAAAACCTTCCTGGAGAAGGAAAACCCCTGAAAATTGAGAACCTTTATTTTTTGCCACCAGAATTTAAATTTGCATACACCGTTTTGAAAAATGGAGGCTTTCTTAATTTAGACGATGATGAAAATGTCCCAGCTCCCTCGACCAGGGATAATATAAAATTACTGAACTTGAACCCTTCCAATTTTACAAAAATCATTCAAGAAAAGACTTCTGTTTCCTTAGTCAGTGATGAGATAGTTTCGCCAAACGTGATGCCTTCTAACCCTACCAAATATATTCAAGAAAAGACGCTTAACTATAATATAATTAGAGATAGCAGACGCGGAAAATTTTAAGTGAAAAACCATGATGTTGGCTCTTTCATACAACAACAAAAAATAGACTACGAAGGCGCTGTACCTTAGTAGTCTGTTTTTATTATAGACCCCCATGTGGCACCTTGTGCCACACCATCAAATGAATGAAAACGGGGGCTAAAATGGCATACTTTTACTACGGCATAAGGTCGAAATGTCTTGGTGCGTTTGAGCCCGATGTTATAGA
>Ga0209123_1000464_pt1 | contig 52299 bp, 55 predicted proteins | sample BarGraIncu00431A_FD_184500 | JGI IMG/M metagenome (GOLD analysis project Ga0209123, IMG submission 184500) | Arctic peat soil microbial communities from Barrow, Alaska, USA - Barrow Graham LP Incubations 004-31A (SPAdes) (version 2) | ecosystem: Environmental > Terrestrial > Soil > Wetlands >... | reverse complement strand
ACAACTTGGAGAAGGAGGTCGTTATCATCGGATCAACAATCATAGTGGCAGAAGATGATGCCAGTACCCAGCAGTTCCTAGATATCTTATTGACTCGGGAAGGTTTTAGTGTAACGGTTGTTGGACAAGGTGCGGAAGTCTTAAAAGAATGCCATAATGGCAAGCCGGATTTACTATTGCTTGATATCATGATGCCTGGGATGGATGGATTTGAAGTTTGTCGTGAAATACGGAAAGAAAGCAATCTGCCGATTATCATTTTATCGGGTAGAGAAGAAAATAAGGATAAGATTTTAGGGCTTATATCAGGATGTGATGACTATATAACCAAGCCGTTTGATAGCACTGAACTCATCTTACGCATTAATGCGGTATTGCGTCGGGCTAGAGAAAGCAACCAACCAGAAAATGGACGAAATATCGTGGAACTCCCTGGACTTACTATCAACTATACCAGTAGAATTACTAAGGTTAGAGGCGAAGAGGTTGACCTTACTCCCAAGGAATATGCCCTTCTTTGGCTGCTGTCTAACAGTCCAGAACAAGTCTTTACAAGAGAACAACTCCTTTACCAAATCTGGGATTCAGACTATTATGGCAATCCTGGAGTGGTCACCTCACTGGTAAAACGTCTGCGAAAAAAGATTGAGCCAGACTGTTCTACCCCCTTTTACATCAGATCGATACATGGGGTAGGATACAAACTGGGAGTTAAGCCTTGCTAAAGACGCATGCTTCCCTAACATAAAACTTGACAATAAAATATCAGATTAATGAAAGAAGAATGTCATTATAATGACATTCTTCTTTGTTATCATCTTAATTAGAGAGAAAGGTATATTGATGAATCTAGCTTAACATCCGACTCAACATTATTAAATCTAGGCACTTCATTTTTTAAAAATTCTTTCCCCGAATTTCCTTCGTAAGTTGAGAGGAGCTTAGCTGGTTTAGAAATTGCACTTTTTTAAGAAAATAATTGGAGGAGAAGAATTATGAAGAAAAGATCATCCAAAAAGCTATTGTCAGTGTTCGCCATTGTAACCATGGGGGTATTACTTTCATTTAGTTCAGTATTTGCTGCAACGCCAATTGTGACCGCCCCAGTAGACCTTAATACAGCTGGCAATTTTGCGATCTTGGCGGAAACAGGCATCTCTACCGTACCGGATTCTGTTATTACTGGAGATATAGGTGTTAGCCCCATTATTTCGACGGCCATGACCGGTTTTTCTTTAACACAGGATGCTACGAATACCTTTTCGAGTTCCACTCAAGTGACTGGAAAGGCATACGCAGCTGACTATGTTTCTCCAACATCAAGTAATCTAGCGACATCGGTCAGGAGCATGGAGACAGCGTACGGTGATGCTGCTGGAAGAACTCCCGATTATACCGAGCTATATACTGGAGACCTGAGTGGTCAGACCTTGACACCGGGTGTTTACAAGTGGGGTACAGGCGTCTTAATATATTCTGATGTTACTCTTAATGGTGGCCCAAACGATGTTTTCATTTTTCAAATAGCAAAAGGAATTACTCAAGCTGCTGGCACCAGAATTACTCTAACGGGTGGAGCACAAGCTAAGAACATCTTCTGGCAGTCATCAGAAACCGTTGCTCTTGGAGCGGGTGCACATTTTGAGGGAATAATACTAGGAAAGACGAATATCACTTTTGGGGCTCATGCATCAATCAATGGCCGACTATTGGCACAGACTGCAGTCACCTTGATTAAGAGCACGGTTGTAGCGCCTTAAGAATCGATTGCTAAAAATCACACTCCAATATGTACTAAATAAAAGAGGCTAAATGTCAGAATTAAATTCGCATTAGCCTCTTTTCCTTATGCCACGGGTTTCAACACCTTACCTCGCTATTTTACCTATCTGGCTTTCCATAGTTAACGACTTTCCATACTGGCATCTATGTAAAGCTTTCCATAGATGCCAATCAATAATAGCTACCAGATATATGAATCCACTGGGAGTCCCACAGTACGTTATATCAATCCCCCAAACCTGGTTAACATGCGTGATTGCAACATTCCGAAGTAAATAGGGGTATGTCCGATCCTGTAGGTCACGTTTGCTTAGGTTAGGCCCTGGATAGAAGGCTACTATCCCCATTTCCTGCATATAACGGCGCAATCGACGTTTCCCGACACCTTGAAAATTCTTCTTTCTCAGTTCAACCTGGAGCCTTCGGCGACCGTAAGAACACTCGTCAAAGTGGATCTTGTCGAGGGCATTCTTAATATCGACTTCATCCTGGCTTGGTTCGGTTACCCTATGACTCTTGTAATAGGCTGTTGAACGAGGTAGCCCCAAAAGTTCACACTGGTGCTTGATTGTAATCTTCTGATTGTCAATTAATTCCTTCTTTTCCGTATTTCTAAGACTTGCTCCTGTTTTTTTTTGAGCTAGTTCACGTCGACCGTCAGCTGACCAATCTGATTGATTAGATCCTGCTTCTCAGAAGAATGATCCTTCTTCATCTGCTCGACTTCTGTGTTCTTCTTGTCAAACACAGCTGGCATATGCTCAATGAAGTCCACTTTCCAACGGCTAATAAGCTGAGGGCTGACTCCATAGTTTGTGGCTATCATTCAAAGTACTGTCCTCTCTGAGAACCTCTAAAACAATCTTAGCTTTTCTTTTTCTGCTGGGCTGTAGGTTTTTCTTTTCTTACTCATACTTGTATTATCTTATTTTTTCAGTTCTGTGTCCAACCCCCCGGGGTCATTTTACTTAACCCCCCATTATCCATAAACTGGAAAACGTAATGTCTACAATTGGAAGTTCAAAACGGGACAAGACATTCCGACCAACATCCTAAAATAGCTGTACATAAACTCCACTTAAAAGTATGTGTCTATTTAATCGGGTTAGGCCCAATACTATAAAAATCAAGCCTCGTAGGGTATGATGATACTATCAGAATTCAAGGATCGATAATGTTGTTTCAATTAAAATGAGAATCATAGCAATTTTGAAAAATACGAGAAAGTCTAACTAAATGGTGTCCAGTTTATCGGGAAAGGCTCAATATCATACATAACAACCTAGTGGAAATTGAAAAAATAATCGATAAAGAGTCAAAAATGGATTACTAAATTAGTGCTCCATTTAGATTATGGTGGAAGCAAATCATTTGGAGTTTCTGACTCATCGGGAAGAAAAACTTTCTACCCTGTTCATGTGTTCAATTTAAAAACTTTTTCATGCCAAACTTGAAAACCATAAGTAATTAAAGATAGTGTCACCATTATTAAAAATAAGCTGAATTTACTAATATTTGCATAGTGAATGATTTTCCTCGATTCCATAAATCCGGTTATTAGAAAAGCATCTATTCCATCAATAACGATATTTGTCAAAAGATATAGCCAAAATTTCTTGTATGTAAAATAAAGAATCCATAATGTTCCTATGAAGAAGGAACCGTAAGCATAACTCACATTTGTTATATTGCCCCATGGAACTATTGTTACCCTTAATTCCCACCACTTATATGTATAAGCAATTTCATATACGATAGTCACTAATAATGCAGTAAATATTGTAACAGGTAAATACCTTTTGATACCTTCTTTTTTCATAAAGAACAATGTTACCCACGGAGAAATTAATATTAACCATAGAATCAACTTATTAGACAATGCTTTCTCACCACCTGAACTTATTATTATATAAATTTGTTAATTCTATGCATTCCACTCTTACTATTTTGTCTCGGCTCACTTTTAAAGGATTGATGTATCAAATATAATACTTGTCCAATGCAGCGGGATTATTACTTCTTTTCTACCTTGCTACTGATTCCAAACTTGTTTTAGCACTATCATATACAGGATTCCTTCTTAATCTGTTTAACTTGATACCTGTTCATTACCAGCAGTTTAGCCTCTACCATACTCAAACCATTGATTTCACTGGTATCTTTACCGATTTCAAAAGTGTATCAAATTCGGAGTTTTACAAAGCTTTTGTCAGACATCTCTTTCTGCTAAAATCAGAGAGAATGAGAGGGCAAAATGCGAAAAAACTACTTTGCAAAATTAGTAAAATATATGAAGAATGTTTACCACATTGAACGTGGTTTGAATAAACTATCTGACGGAAGAGTTAACCCAACTTACAGCACAGGTCAAGTTATATTGCCTGTGCTTTTTGGTTTTTTGCTGAGGATAAAAAGCTTCAATGAACTAAATTTGATGATACAAAATCACGAGTTTAGTAAACTATTTCCCCGAGGAACGAAGCTACCTAGTATTGATGCCATCAGAGATACACTCAAAGTCATAGATCTCGACGGACTAAAACACGTCAATCAACAAATAGTGAAAACAGCAGTTGAGAATAAGGTTTTTGAAAACGGTACCATTGATGGATATATGGTGGTTGCTATAGATGGAACAAAATTCTTCGGAAGCAATAAGAAAAGCTGTTCAGAATGCTTGAAAAATACCAAAGGTGACAAGATTCATTCTTTCCATAGTGGAGCTGTTATGTCAACAGTAGGGTTGGGTCCCAAATTGGTTATTGGCTTTGAGATGTACAAGCCCGGACAAGATTCTGCTACAAAGGATGAAGGGGAGTTGAGCGTAGGGAAAAGGTTGATTTCAAGCGTCGTGGAGAGTCATAGAAAATTAATTGATGTTGTAGTTTATGATGCTCTGGCCTGTAATTCTATCTGGATTAACCACTGCAAAAGTCTGGGAATTGAAGCAATTGTCCGAGCAAAAAACAACAACAATAATAGTTTGCGGTTAGCAAAAAAGACGGTAAATAAGACGGAGGCAGTGGAGGTTTGGGCGCATGAAAAAGGATTTGAGAAAGTTGAGGTTTTTGAGTCAACTTTTACTATGGACAACGTGGAGCAGCCATTGCGTTTTGTGAAATTTGCCATTATACATAGTAACAAGCAACGCACACAGATTATGATGGTAACGACTTGTATGGGTATGGCGCTGAAGACATTGTTTAAAATAATAAGAGCCCGTTGGGATATTGAGAACTCAATATTTAATAACTTGAAAACTGAATGTGGCTTAGATCATTGCTTTGTTCATGGCGGGAAGGCAGTTGAGGCAGTGCTATATTTGATATTTATGGTATCGAATATCATGCAATTATTTTTAGTTAGACGACTGAGAAACCATTTTACAACTCAACGAGAAATCGTAAGGCTTTTATTGAAAGGATTATATTTGCTGAAATATCGAGCTGAATTGGTTTTTAGCAGCTCATAGAAATTGAACAATTGAATAAGAATATCATGGGGTAGGGGAAGGTGTATTCTTTTTTATCGTGAATTAGACAAATGTAGAGGAAAATTCGGAAAGTCATTGAAATATATAATGAGTGGCTGCAAATTCATACATAGGCTAAATTGCTGCTGACATCGTACTCATAGGCTACTGTACGGTTGGCTGGATCGATGATGCTGGAGACGTAACCATTGGTTCCATAGGCAATGGTAGTGGTTCGTCGAGAAGCATCCTGAATAGTGCTTAGTTTTCCGTTACGCCATAGGTAAAGGGTGGTATTTCCATTGGTAATAAGGATTTGACCGGATTCTGTCGAATCCGGTCAAATCCTTGGAGGGTACGACCCCGTTTGCGAGGCGAACGCCGAGCCCGAGCATCGGCTGCTATCGTGGAGAACCAGGCATTGCGCCTCACTATCCGGTTGGCGATATGGTTGATCGGTGGGGGCGTATGTGGTGTTGTTTGGCTGAAGACTTTCAAGTTGCTTCCTTTTGGCGACAATGATCTGGGAATGGGTATACCGACTCTGGGGATACTGGCCGGCCAATTTTCATTACTCTTGATGATTCTGTATGCTAATACTTACTTCGACAAATGGCCTTTAGTTTATAAGGAATCAAGTCGCAAAGAGGTTGCTGAAGTAGTGGAATCCGGGCCAATGTGAAACGGTGCAATAAATGCAATAAATGCACCAGAATGCAATTATTGCACTAGGGTGATCAAGTTATTGTATTATAATAAAATTACAGGGGTTATGCACTTTGAGACAATAACTTCCAGGACCACAATTTAAAATCGAAACTTTTAGGCCAAAAAGCATCGAATAGACTTGCAAAACGTTCAGTAGTTGTGCCAAAATATACTTGGATTTGCTGGTTGTAACAGCTTATCCGGTAACTGGCGTTGAAGAAGGACCTGGCGATTTCGCTGAGAGTTGGGGCCGATTCAACGCCTTCTCTATTTCCTTCCCATAATGCAAAGGAAACTAGCGTAATCGCTGTAAAAAGGAGCTCGATGTGAGCAAAATGTGCCGTTTCAGAACGTGCTGTACACGAGTTTAAACCAAAATCTTGTTTTGCAGTTCTGTAAGAGAAATGCGCCCGTATTGGCATATTTCTTGCATTGTTAAGTTGCAAGATGCTACGCAGACAAAACAGATAAGAGTAGTGCTTTGGAGCAAAGATTGCAGGGAGGTGGAATAATTGCCTACGTACAATGACCAAACAGATAAAAGTAATGTTATGGGAGCAAGGGGTCGGCCTCGATGGATGTCATTGGTAACCATCGCGAAAGGACATACAAAGAAGCTGATCATCGGGATTTAAGAGCGAAAGAAAAGAGGAGAAACAAACAATGGTAAGAGCTATCAACACGGCCGCTGTGCTTGGAGCAGGCGTAATGGGTAGCGGAATAGCTGCTCTATTGGCTGGAGTTGGAGTAGAAGTCAAATTGCTTGACATCGTTCCAAAAGAGCTTGACGAAAACGAAAAGAAAAAAGGCCTGACAACGGAAAGTACAGAATTTCGTAATCGGTTTACCCAAGCGGGACTTGACCGCATCTCAAATCCAAAAGCAGGCATTCTGTTTCACAAGGATCATGCCAGATTAATCAGCATTGGTAATATGAGTGACAACATGGATATGCTTGCGGATTGTGATTGGATCATCGAGGTAGTGGTTGAAAATCTCTCCGTCAAGAAGCAACTCATGGCGAATGTCGCCAAATACAGGAAGCCTGGATGCATTGTATCGACGAACACCTCCGGCGTGTCTATCGCCGCAATTGTGGAAGGCATGCCACAGAATTTTAAGGAACATTTTCTCGGGACACACTTTTTTAACCCTCCCCGCATGATGCGGCTGTTCGAGTTGATCCCGACGCCAGATACATCGCCTAAGCTCCTGGAATTTATGAAACATTATGGCCAGGATGTGCTTGGCAAGGGCATCGTTGTGGCAAAGGACACCCCAAATTTTATCGGAAATCGAATCGGCGTGTATGCCCTTGTAAATTCCATCCAGAAAATGCTGAAATACAATCTCGATATTCCGACCATGGATCAGATCACCGGAGTAGTGTTGGGAAGACCTAAAAGCGCGACCTTTCGCACGCTGGATATGGTTGGCATAGATGTATTCGCCAATGTGGCGAAAAATGTCATTACCAACATCGATGACGCGACAGAGCAGATGCAATACACGGTGCCCAAATTTGTCAATGAGCTGATTGCAGGGGGATCGCTTGGAGACAAGAGCAGGAAGGGCTTCTTCCGAAAGGACAATGTAAACGGCCGGAAGACGAACTTTTTCTGGAATGAGAAGACTGGGAGCTACGAGGAACTTAAGAATGTGGAAATGGAGGGCATCCGGAAAGCGCTGCAGAGCAAAAATAAATATGCAGAAATGGTCTATGCAGAGGCTTTGGAAAACAAGGTTGCCTGGGAGCACATGAAAGACATCCTGCTTTACAGTGCGGGCAAGGTGCCTGAAATAACAGACGACTATACCATGATAGATAAGGCGATGGTATGGGGCTACAACTGGGAAAAGGGACCCTTCCAGATCTGGGACGCCATTGGGCTGGAAAAATCCGTCGAGAAAATGAAGGCGGAAGGCGAAACCATTCCGGTTTGGGTGGAGAAAAAGCTCGCTGCAGGTGATACGTGCTTTTACAGCGGGGAAGAAAACAGCGCGCCCTACATCAGCCTGAATCACGCGAAATCGCGTGTTGTCAGGGGCAACGAAGACGCGTCGCTGGTGGATATTGGAGACGGCGTATTATGCCTGGAATTCCATTCGCAGGGCAATGCCTTGTCACCCAAATCGATAGAAGTGCTTGCCCAGGCAGCTGAAGAACTGGAAGACGACTGGTATGGTCTGGTGATCGGAAACCAGAAGAAGAACTTCTGCGTGGGTGCCAACCTGGGCGATATCGCGGCATTCATCGATAGAAAAGCATGGGTAGAGCTCGAAAACTTCTCCAAAGGGTTGCAGAATTCGATGATGGGGCTCAAGTATGCCGCCAAGCCTGTAGTGGCGACTCCATTCGGTATGGCACTAGGCGGTGGTGCAGAAATGGTGATGCATTCCTATCAAGTAGCGGCGCAGTCCGAACTCCACATTGGACTGGTGGAGACGGGCGTGGGCGTAATACCCGCTTCCGGTGGATGCAAAGAGCTGATGGTGCGGGCGGTGGAAAGCTGCTCCGACACTTCGAAGATGAGTCTGTTGCCAGCATTAAAACGAGCATGGAGAGCCATCATGACAGGGGTGGTTTCTGCCAATGCACATGATGCCATCGCCAAAGGATATCTTAAGAAGACTACCCGTGTGATCATGAATCCGGACGCAATGATCGACGAGGGAAAAAAGATGGTGCTTCAGATCATTGCCAACGGCTATCAACGGCTCATGCCACCCATCATCCCTCTGCTGGGAGATTACGGAAGAACTGCGATCCTTTACGAGTTGCAGGCCATGCTCGATGGAGGATTTATTACGGAATACGATGCCTATATCGGCAAAAAGCTGGCGTATGTTCTGAGCGGCGGAAACGCGACTGCGGGTACGCAGGTGAGCGAGCAGTACATTCTAGATTTGGAGCGGGAAGCTTTCCTGAGCCTCTGCGGCGAGGAGAAAACACGCGCACGGATGGCGCATATGCTGCGGACGGGCAAACGTCTTCAAAACTAAAGGAGTGTGATACTTATGAACATAAACGATGCTTTTATTGTGGCATACGGCAGATCACCCATCGGCAAAGCGAACAAAGGAATACTCAAGGACACCTGGTCGGATGAATACGCTGCACAGGTTATCAAGGGTGTGCTGGCCAAGGTGCCCCAGTTGGATGCCACTGAAATTGATGATTTTCTGCTTGGCTGCGCATTTCCAGAGGCGGAGCAGGGCATGAATATGGCGCGCACCGTGCTGCTTCGCGCCGGTCTTCCCGAGTCCGTACCGGCCGCGACCATCAACCGCTTCTGTTCGTCCGGCCTGCAGACCATCGCAATGGGTGCCAACAACATCATGGCAGGGCAGGCAGACGTTGTCCTTGCAGGCGGTGTGGAATCCATGAGCATGGTGCCCATGCTGGGAAACATCCTGGTTGCAAACCCGTACCTGATGGATCACTTCTCACGCTTTCAGGCGACAATGGGAATTACGGCAGAAAATGTCGCAGAAAAATACGCAGTAACCCGGCAGGAACAGGATGAGTTTGCCTATGAAAGCCATCAAAAAGCTGCCCGGGCGCAGGCAACAGGCAGGTTTGATTCCCAGATTGTTCCCATTGAGGCGGTCAAGGCTACCAAAACGATTAACGGATATCCTGCCAAAGAAACGGCCATTTATTTCAAAGATGAGGGCATCCGGGGCGAGATCACTGTCGAAAGTCTCAGCAAATTAAAACCGGTTTTTAAAGCTGGAGGCAGCGTGACCCCGGGAAATTCTTCGCAGATGAGCGACGGAGCGGCGATGGTGCTGCTCATGTCCGGTGAAAAAGTAAAATCGCTGGGTGTAAAACCGTTGGCAAAATTCAAAGGTTTTGCCGTTGCTGGTGTTGCACCTGAATACATGGGGATTGGCCCCATCAAGGCCATTCCAAAGGTCCTCAAGATCACCGGGCTGAGCCTGGAGGATATTGGACTGATCGAACTCAATGAAGCGTTTGCCTCACAAGCCATTGCCTGTATCAGGGAATTAGGGCTGAATAAGGATATCGTAAACGTAAATGGGGGCGCCATTGCTCTCGGTCACCCCCTGGGTTGTACCGGTGCATTCCTGACCGCAAAACTCTTGAGCGAAATGAAGCTTCGAGATGCTAAATACGGCATGGTCAGCATGTGCATCGGTGGAGGAATGGGTGCTGCGGCTATTTTCGAAGCAGTATAACCCCATTAGCCATTATAAAAGCTGCGGGCCATCAAGCACTTGTTTATCGACTCCTTTTCTGCGACATTTCAAGTAATAAACTGTCATTTGGAGGCATGGATAATGATTACAGTCGGAATTGATAGTGGGAGTCAAAATACGGAAGCCGTTGTATTGCAGGGAGAAACCATATTGGGAAGCGCGCGGGTACCAAGTAACTTTGATGCGCATCAGGCTGCGGTTGCTGCCTTGGAAACAGCGTTGGAAGCGGCGCACATACAGAGAGAGCAGGTGCAATTTATTGCAGCGACCGGAGTGGGGCGAAATATAATCCCGTTTGCGGATGGGCTGGTAAATGAGGTAATTTCCGCTGCAATGGGTGTTTCGCATATACAGTCCGACGTAGGATTGATTATTGGTATGGGGTCGGAAGCCAGTCGTGCAATTCGGCTGCATTCAAACGGTGCTGTACGCGATTATGAACTTAATGATAAATGCGCCGCCGGCGGAGGAACGTTCCTTGAGACCATGGCTCGTGTGCTTCAAATCAGTATGGAGGAGATGGGACTACGGTCGCTGCAATATACGAAGGTGATTCCTATGAATGCACAATGCGTTGTGTTTGCAGAGTCTGAGGTGATCTCCCTGATCCATAAAAATGAATCCGTGGAGAACATTGCGCACGCCGTGAATACGGGAGTTTGTGGCCGTATCTGTTCCATGATACGCCGGTTGGGTAAAAGCGAAGGATCCACGGTCTTGATCGGAGGTCCCGGTCATAACGCTGGCTTTGTTTCATGTGTTGAACAGGTACTCAATTGTAAGATCATAGTGCCCGAGAATACCGATTATATAAGCGCCTTGGGTGCGGCATGCTGGGCTGGCGCCCAAACCTCACAAAGTACAAGTGAGGAGGCGTGAGATATGGATCGAGTTTTGAAAAACGCAGATTTCTGGAGATGGACGGAATCGAACTGGGTAAATCCTGAGATCCCGGACTGGCATGGCTGTACTATCACAGCAGGTGTAGACATTGGCTCCACAAGTACGCAGGTAGTCATCTTGGCGGATAGGGCGCTGTATGCTTACTCTAGTATCCGTACCGGCTCAAGCAGTCCGGACTCCGCGAGGCAGGCCATGGAATGGGCGCTGAAGGACACGGATATGCGCCAGGAAGATATCCGGCACACCATTGGAACCGGATATGGTCGTGTCAATGTACCGTTCGCTGACCGGACCGTCACGGAGATAACCTGCCATGCCAGAGGGGCCAATTACATTTATGGTCCAACCGTGCGGATCATCCTGGACATGGGTGGACAAGACTGTAAGGTGATTCGCTGCAACGAAAAAGGAATCGTAGAGGATTTCCTTATGAATGACAAATGTGCAGCGGGCACGGGACGCGGTATGGAGGTCATCGCCAATCTGCTGTCTGTGCATATCGAAGAAATCGGCGAGTTGTCTTTCCGTGTGGATGAAGAGCCGCTGCCGGTCTGCAGTACCTGCGTGATTTTTGCCAAATCGGAGGCAACGCGACTTATGAGGTCAGGCTGGACTAAAGAAAAGGTTCTCGCCGCGTACTGCCTGGCCATGGCCATCAGGATAACGAAATTATTGGAACGTATAAAAATGAAACCGGATTTTGCCATTACCGGAGGGATTGCTAAAAACATTGGCGTTGTGCGGAGAGTGGAACGTCTAACAGGCATAAAAGCTCTGGAACCAAGCTTTGATACGCAGATTGCAGGCGCGCTGGGCGCAGCGCTCATCGCAGCGGATTTTCTAAAAAAGACGCATCACAGCCGTACTGGCGACTGACAAATTCCCAGACTGAAACACAAGTACAGGAACTGAAAAATAGCACTGTTGTTACAGTATCATGAAAGGAGAAACAAAAGATATGTGCATGAGTCATACTTATACACTAGTGAAATACCATGTGGAGGATTCAATTGCGAAAATTACACTAAACAGCCCGGCGAAGCTGAACGCATTCGAGGTCACACTGATCAATGAGCTGATCTATGCAATGCATGAGGCAGACGAGGATCCTAATGTCAAAGTGATTGTACTTACGGGAGCCGGAAAGGCATTTTGTGCAGGCGGCGACGTAAGCTATATGCAGTCGCTGAATCTGGACAGCGCTTATGATTACGTCAAGATCGGCAAGAGATTGGTAGACTCAATGACGTTGACGTCAAAGCCGATCATCTCTGCGGTCAATGGTTTTGCCATGGGTGCGGGACTGTCTTTGGCACTGCTGAGTGATATTGTAATTGCTTCTGACAAGGCTGTGTTCGGAGCTGCTTTTATCAACATCGGCCTGATGCCTGACTGCGGTCTGCTGTATTATCTGCCGCGTGTTGTCGGGCTTAGAGCCGCGAAGGAACTGACTCTTACTGGAAGAAACTTTGACGCGCAGGAGGCGCTGAGACTGGGGGTTGTCAATCAGGTCGTGGAAGCAGATAAGCTGGAGGAGACCGTGGAAAAGCTGAGCAAAAAAATGGCGACTGGTCCTGCTGCGGCGATGGCGTTAACCAAGTCTGTAATGAACAACGGCCTAGACATGAATATTGACGGGCTCATGAACAGCGAGGCTTTAGCGCAGGCGATGCTGATCGTTTCAGCAGATGCCCAAGAGGGGGCAGATGCTTTCCTTACGAAGAGAAAGGCTAATTTTAAGTAAGCAAGAGCCTGTTGATCCGTGCATGCAATATCTGTTTTTTTCAAATCAATCACTAAAAAATATATATTAGAAAGGATGAAAACAATGGATTGGAAAGAGACCTATAAAGCCAGATCAGGAGACATCGATCAAGTTTTTAAAAATGTTAAGGACGGAGACGTTATTCTAATGAGCGGTGCCACCGCTAGTCCGAACGCCTCTGCAGCCGCACTGGCAAATCGACTGAGAGACGATGATATCAATCATGTCGTTATTATTGTCGGGTTGCCGTTAAGCATTCCGTATCTGGCGGACGATATCAAGCACAAGGTGGAGTTCCGCACAATGTTTACCTCCGGCGGCGTCCGTAAGCATATCAACGAGGAGTCTGGCGAGTATTTGCCTATCTATCTGAAGGATTGGGGATTCGGAGTCGGCCCTACGCTGAAACCGGACGTACTGATTGTCACAGTGGCGCCGCCTGATGATTTCGGCTTTTGTTCCCTTTCACTGTTTAACTTGTATATTTACCAGGCGATGAAATATGCCAAACTCACCATTGCCGAGGTCAACCCCAATTATCCGAGAACTCAGGGAGAGCGCAGCCACTATCATGTATCGGAATTTGACTACTTCGTCGAGTCCAACACCACGCCTTTTGCGCTTCCGAAAGCACCGATCGGCCCAATCGAGGAGGCTATCGGCAGGTACATTGCCGAATATATTAAGGATGGCGACTGCCTTCAGCTGGGAATCGGCTCTATTCCCGATGCCGTACTGAGCTTTTTGAAGGATCGTAAAGATCTTGGTGTTCATACCGAGATGTTTTCCGACGGCATTATGGACTTGTGGAAAGAGGGCGTCGTCACATGCAAACGCAAGAACTACCATGAGGGCAAGATAGTCACCGGATTTGTCATGGGCTCTCTGGAGTTCTATAAGTGGCTGGACAACAATCCGATGATTATGCTGGTTCCGGGCGAGTACAGCAATGATCCCAATGTGATCGGGAAAAACGACAACTTGGTCAGCATCAACTCCTGTGTCGAGATGGACTTCTTTGGTCAGGCATCCTCCGAGAGCATTGGCGGCAAAATGTTCAGCGGTATCGGCGGTCAGGTGGACTTTGTCCGCGGTGCGTTCAACTCAAAAGGCGGCCGTTCCTTCCTTGCATTTCCTTCCGTCGCTGGAAAGCCCGGGAAACTGATTTCCCGTATCGTGCCCCAGCTGGCGGCTGGCACCCCCGTATCCACGCCTCGAAACGACATTGAGTATGTGGTTACCGAATATGGCGTTGCAAACCTCCGCTATAAGACCATGCGCCAGCGTGCCATCGCTCTGATCGAAATCGCACACCCGGATTTCCGTGCTGATCTAAGAGCACAGTTAGAGAAGATGCCCTGGATCTAATTTTTAGCGGAAACAATGCAATAATAATAATCAAGGGAGGTAAGTATGAGTACAATGGATAAACTATTGGCAACAGAGGAACTGGATTCCTTTGCGAAAGCGTATAAAGATCAGGGGGGCAAAGTGGTCGGGACCTATTGCTGCCATATGCCCGAGGAACTGCTGTATGCGGCAAATCTTCTGCCTTATCGACTTCGTGCCACGGGCTGTACCGATGACAGCGGGGCGGAGACCTATTTAAGCTCGTTCAGTTGCAGCTTCGTGCGCGCATGTCTTCAGCATTTTATTGACGGAAATCGGGAGTTTTTGGACGGCGTGGTTGGGTCTGATGGCTGTCTGATGGCTCAGCGCCTGTACGATACCTGGAAGCACTTATATAAGGATGGCCGGTTTTATCATCAGTTCAATACTCCCCGTGTAACCGGACCCAGAGCTGAAAACTATTATCAGACTGAGATTCGGGAACTGATAGAGGCTCTGGAGAAATATTATCAGGTCTCGATCACCGATGAGAAGCTCTGGCAGGCCATCGGAGTATACAATCAGACCCGTTCACTCATCCAACAGCTGTATGGGCTTTGCAAGGGGAAAGAACCGCGCGTGACCGGTGAAGAATGCCTTCGCATTATGTTGGCCGCGATGTCCATGCGCAAGGATACGTTCAACGAGATGCTCAGCGAATTTCTTGAAAAGGCAAAGCAGCGCAAACCCATCACAAATTACAGAGCGCGGCTCATGCTTGTCGGCAGTGCCATGGACGACCCGGAGTACGTCAAGCTGTTTGAAAATGTAGGCGGCCTGGTTGTCACCGACGTACACTGCTTTGGAAGCAGCTACCAGTGGGATCTAGTGGAGCGCGTCAGTGATGATCCCGTGGAGTGTCTGGCAAAAATGTACTTGAATCGCCCGGCTTGCCCGCGGATGTGCAATATGCACGGACAGTTTTGCGATCATATCCTGGCCAGAGTCAAGGAGTATATGGTTGACGGCGTTGTATTCATGCAGATGAAGAACTGCGACGTATGGGGCGGTGAGGGTTACAATGTGCAGAAAATGATGAAGGATGCCGGAATCCCTATGCTTGTGCTCGAGCGGGAAGAGATCGCTACAAACGCCGGACAGGTCGGCGTGCGCGCCGAGGCGTTCCTTGAAATGATTGAAAAGGAGGAAAATAACTAATGAGTGAGCAACTTGACTTGGTAAAGCATATCGCTGATCAGAGCGCAAGCATTGTTGAGTACGCGAAGAATAAGTATCCGGATAGAGTGTACATGTTTGAGTTTATGAACGAATACTGGCAGGACGTCGTTAATGCAAGGGAGAGCAAAAAACCGATCGTAATGTGCTGCCCCAACTTCCCGATGGAGCTGATCTATGCTCTTGATGCAGTTCCGTTCGTCTTGGAACAGGTTCCTACCCGTCTGGCTTCGGGTAAGGAGACATTCAAGTATATCGACCTGGCGGAACAATATATCCCCGCTACCGTGTGCGCTATGGATAAGATCATCTTCGGCGCGGCACTTTCCGGTGATTTTCAGTTCACTCCCGATGCATTTGTCTACTGTTCTCTGCCCTGTGACAACGCCCGTGCTGTCTATCCGCTGGTAGCTGAACATTATGGGATCCCAACCTTCTGCGTCGATACTCCATACCGCAGGGATAAAATCGGATATGATTACATCGCGGAGAATTTCAAAGAGGTGTATGAGTTCCTTCAGAAAGCTCTCGGCAGAGAGCATGACGAAGAGCGCATGGCACAAGTTATTCGCAATTCCAACCGTTCCGCCCAGCTTCTGACCGAGTGCAGTAAGCTGAGAAGACTCCAGCCTTGTCCGCTGCCCAGCCGCATGACGATTATGAACGGCATGGTTGGTTCTACAATGGGTGCTACATATCCAATCGATTATCTGGAAAAGCAGTTGGCAATTGGCCAGAAAACGGCAGCCCGGCACGAGGGTGTTACTCCCGGGACCGAGAAGTACCGCATTCTCTGGTTGCAGAATATGATATGGTCCAATGCTAGCATTATGGATTGGATGGAAACAAAATATAACGCTGTTTCTGTTATGGATGATTTCGGCTTCCAGACGGACTACGTGGTATCCAATCCATACGATATGGAGGAGGTCTTTTACGTCCTGGGCCAGCGCTCTTTGGGGTATCCCATGGTACACGGTGCTTGCGGGCCTGCGGAAAAATACGTGGAGATGACCGAGGCCTGCATGGAGGCTTACAGCATCAATCTGGCCATTTATGCGGGACATGTCGGCTGCAAGCACACATGGGCTTCCGCTAAGATCATTTCGGATTTGGTAAAGGACAAATACAATGTCCCGATGCTTACCTTCGATCTGGATTCCCTGGATATCCGTTATAAGTCTACGGCTGAGATCAAGCAGATCATCACGGAGTTTATGGAGACGCTGGAATCCAGCGACAAACAAGCCTGAGCATCCTCTTTGTCAGGGGGAAAGGCATATCGATTAAGTGACGGGTACAGGAGGTAGCAGTATGAGAGAAATCAAATCAATTGCGATTACCGGCAAGGGCGGTACAGGAAAGACAATGCTTGCCACAATTATGATACAGCTGCTTGCAGAACGATACCGTGGAGGCGTACTCGCTATCGATGCTGATTCCGCGATGAGCCTTCCGTATACCCTCGGTATCCCGGTGCAGAAAACAGTCAGTCGCATGCGCAAAGAAGTCATCGGTCCCGGCCAATTACGCGATAAAATGAAAAGCCAGGACCTGGGCACTTGGATGGGCTCTATCCTTGCCCATGGTGATGGATTTGATCTTTTGGCCATGGGGCGCCCGGAAGAGCCTGGTTGTTTCTGCTCAGTCAACGAGCTGTTGCGCTATGGGATTGACGCACTGATAAACTCCTACAAGATCACAGTCATTGATGGCGAGGCGGGTCCTGAACAGTTGAACCGTCGAGTTCTCAAGAGCATCGACGTTTTGCTGGTCGTCTCAGACATGTCAGCCAGAAGCTTGAGTACCGCAAAAGGAATTATCGACGTGGCCCGCGCGCATGAGAGCGGTATTGAGGTCAAAAGGGCTGGACTGGTCCTCAATCGAGTACGCAATGATCATCCGTTGGATGAATTGGTGCAAAAAACCGGTCTTGAAATTTTCGGCAGCATTCCCGAAGACAAAACGATCAACGAGTTTGACCGAGAAGGAAGGCCCTTGCTTGAATTGCCAAGACAGTCTCCGGGTGTGACGGCGGTAGAGAAACTGCTTCAGACGTTGCTGTCGGATGAAATAATATGAGGCACTCTGTCAAACTGATTGAATTTGACCCATTCGCACCATCGGGAGCCATCTTCAATCAAGTAGTTTTAGTGGAATGTTTAATATAAGCGCTGGAAAATCTAACATGGTTCCAGGAGAACCTCAACCTCCAGGAAACTCTCCTGTCGAAACAGGAAGACCTCCCGTGCCGCCAGGAAGAAGTTAGTAGCAAAACAAAATTAGAATTTGTCGAGCTTTTCTGGGCGGGCGTGGGAAAATACTTTTTGATTTACAGTAGCGTAATTATTAGAAAAGGTATTTGAAGCTAAGCCATTCGTTAATGCAAAAAGACCTGTTTGTGTCATTAATTATTGGCCAGCTGAGTAAATCCGTTGCTGCTGTACAGCACCCCGAGGTTGAGGTATGGATTGGTGGATTCCACGGGAATCTGAGCCAATGTATAGAGTTTAATTGATAAGAAGCGAGCGGCGCTGTACTAATTTTCCATTAGACGGCGACCACACTTCATAACTGTCCCCAATAGCTATGTTATTGGGGACAGTTATGAAGTGTGGCAATGGGTTTAACCGCCGAAGTTGTTGCTGAAAGATATGGTCTGACACGGGAAATGCAAGATGAATTTGCCCTCGAAAGCCATCAGCGAGCCGCGAAGGCGCAAACAGATGGCAAGTTTATGGGTGAAATAATTGCCGTGGATGCAGTCAAAGTTATCACTGATGAAGTTGGTCGGTTGCATAGCGCAATGATCAAGTTTGATAAAGATGAAGGGATTCGTTTCAATGCGTCTATCGAGGGCTTGGGTAAGATGAAGCCTGTATTTAAGAAAAATGGCAGTGTAACTGCAGGTAATGCTTCACAGATGAGTGATGGAGCAGCGGCTGTATTAATGATGTCTGCTGCGAAAGCTAAAGAATTGGGCTTAAAACCGCTGGCGATATTCCGCTCATTCGCTGTTACTGGATTGGCACCCGAAGTAATGGGGATCGGGCCAATTGCGGCAATTCCTAAGGCACTAAGAATTGCCGGATTAACCAAAAATGATTTGGGGCTTATCGAATTAAACGAAGCGTTTGCCGCGCAGGCGATAGCCTGTATTAAGGAACTGGAGCTAGACACTAGCATAACAAATGTTAATGGCGGAGCCATCGCGATGGGGCATCCTTTAGGCTGTACCGGCTCCTTATTGACAGCCAAATTGATTGCCGAACTTACCAGACGTCAAGGAAAATATGGGCTTGTTAGTATGTGTATCGGTGGCGGTATGGGAGCTGCCGGGGTATTTGAACTTTGTAATTAAGAAAGTAAACAGACGTCCCAATGAAAAAATTTGTGCTGGCAATGTGTGTTGGCACAAGTTTTTTAGTAAGTATCTGTTTATTCGTGGTAAAATTAAAAAGAGACTGTTTATAAAAGTCGCAGTACGGGGGGATCTGGATGTATTTTTCTGATGTTAGCTGTAATCCTTATAATTCACTTAAAAAAATGCAAGAACTTGGCCTAAACAAAATTATACCCCTTGATTGGTCTGCCCTAATTGTTTTAACCGCAAAAAAAGTGGCAATAGATGCCGAAATGCATTATAACTTTGTAGAGACCCAGCAGATAGTTGAATTTTTAATGACCAATAATCAAGAAGTATTATTGTTAGAAGATGGTCGTATCTATAATTTTCCCCAAGGAAATAATAAGTTCAGTCTCATACTGATACCGATACGAAGTCAGGAAAAGTATAAGGTTTTTGCAGTGTATTGTAGCACAAGCAGTATCTATAGTGACGTGCATTTAACTGTTGCGGAGTCGTTTTGTAAAATAATATACGAGAATGCATTACTTAACAATGAAATTATTCAAGAGAGAAACCATTTGGCTAGCGTTTTAAACAGTACCGAATCCGTAATTATCAGCTCCAATCTGAATGGTGAAATCGTAACTGCCAATAAAGCAGCTGTAAAGTTTTTTGGATTAAAGGGGATCATCGGTAATATAATTAGCGAAGTCGCAAAAAATCGCGACCATTACAACCTGTGCGATATCATCAGCCAAGTTGCGCAAGATAATAAAAGCCTTAGTTTCAAAGAGATGGTTTTTTCTAATCGAGGAGGGAAAAGAACTATTTTTAATGTGGCCATATCCCCGCTTCATAATAGTAAGAATGAGGTTGTCGGTGTCGTAATCATCGCAACGGACATAACAATAAAAAAAATAATGGAACGGCAGTTTGAACAGATTAAACAGTTCGCGGCATTAGGGGAGGTGGCAGCAGGGGTAGCTCATGATATAAAAAATCCATTAATGAGTATCCGGGGCTGTTCTCGAATATTGCAGAGAGAATTGCATGATCAGCCAGAGTATATGAAATTCTTAGAACCAATCATTCAAGAAGTGGATAGAATCAACGAAGTTGTGGAACAGATGCTATCCTACGGCAACATAACTGAAAAAAACCAATATACCTTGCTTGATATTAGCGAAGTGTTAGAAAAATGCATTAATGTCATTCATTTTCATTTGGGCGCTAAGTATATAACCATTCAAAAGGAATTAGACAATGACCTGCCGCTGGTCAAGGGAAATAATGTCCAATTACAGCAAGCGTTGATCAATATTATGATTAATGCAGTGCAAGCGATAGACAATGAGGGCACTATTAAAATTGAGAGTCATTACTTAAAAGAAACGAAATGCTTAAATATTGCAATCACAGATAACGGCAAAGGAATCAAAACAAAAGAATTAAGAAAAATATTTACCCCGTTTTATACAACGAAGCAACTTGGTAGCGGGTTGGGTTTATCCATCGTGAAAAGGGTCATTAAGGAGCATAAAGGTAGTACAGTCATCAATTCCAAGCTGAATCAAGGAACTCGGGTAGACGTGTTTTTGCCTTGCTAGACAAAGAGACGGATAAATATACTTCGATAGTGATTCCAACAAGCAGGAAGTACTAGTGGATAGGTGGAATATGAAGGAAGTAGGAAGAGTCCAAGACAGTATGATGCTGCATCTCTCAAACAGGTGATGGGGTGACTAATCAAAATGGAAAAGTTCAAAGTGCTAGTAGCCGATGATGAACCTATAATAACGAAAGTCTTAGAAGCGGAGTTGCTCCATGCAGGATACTTGGTAGATATTGCCTTTGACGGTGAAGAAGCCTATTGCAAGCTTAGAGCAAAGAAATACGACGTAGCTATCCTAGATGTTCGGATGCCTAAGAGAGATGGATTATCTTTACTGAAAGAGATAAAGACCATCACCCCGGAAACGGTAGTGATCGTGATGACGGCCTTCGGCGCCATTCATAGCGCAGTCGAAGCGATGAAGATCGGCGCGTACGACTACATCACTAAGCCGTTTGAAAACGACGACTTGTTATTAAAAATTTGTCAGGCTTTAAAGATCAGGGAGAAAGTATTCACGAAACCAGTTTCGTCTGATGACGAAACGATTAGCATTATTGGCGCCAGTAAGGAAATTGCTCGGTTAAAGGCAAACATTCAAAAAGTGAAAAATCTGGACAGTACGGTTCTTTTGATTGGTGAAAGCGGTACAGGCAAGGGAGTTGTGGCCCGCGAACTCCATAATGCAAGCAACAGGCGCGAACTACCTTTTATCCATGTAAATTGCGCAGCGTTGCCACCGAATTTGATTGAGAGTGAACTTTTTGGCCACGAAAAAGGGGCTTTTACCGGGGCGGTAGGGATAAAGAAGGGTAAGTTTGAGCTCGCCGGTAAGGGTACAATATTTCTCGACGAAATTGGCACTCTGGCGCTTAGCCTTCAAGCCAAACTATTGATAGCTATACAGGAGCGAAAGGTTGAGCGGGTAGGTAGTAACAAGACAATACTTATCGAGGCGAGAATTGTCGCGGCAACCAATACGGATTTGGAGGAAGCAGTTAAGCGTAAAGAATTTAGGGAGGATTTATTTTATCGCCTAAATGTAATTACAATCGAGTGTCCACCGTTGCGCTTTAGAAGAGAGGATATTAAGCCGTTAACAGTCTATTTTTTGAAGAAGCTTAACAACAAACTTAACAAAAATCTCATTGCCATTTCCCCTGAAGTTTGGCGAGTATTCAAAGATTATCAATGGCCAGGGAATGTGCGAGAATTGGAGAATACCTTGGAAAGTGCGATAGCCTTATCATCTGGCGAAACACTTCAGGAGGAGGATCTGCCCCTGCGGGTGAGGGCCAAAGTAAATAATCGACTTCGCAACGATTATGGTGTTTTAGAAAGTCAGGAAATAGCGGCAATTAAAAGAGTCTTAGAAAAGCATAACGGACATCGAGAAAAAGCTGCGCAAGAACTGGGAATCTCTAAGCGTACGCTTCAATATAAATTGAATAAATTTGAATTGCGAAGTGAATAAAAAGATTTGGGAGGGAAAAGCCGTCATTGATAACGAAAACTCATGCAAAGAAAATACATAATATGGAATGTTTTACGCAAAAAAGCTAGGATGTACTACGACTTGATGAAATTTACAAAGAGTTTGATATATCAAAGTTTCAGTTTATCAAGTTATTTTACTTTGCAATATAGGGGTCTCGCCAACATTTTAACGAAAATATACGCTAAGACATATTATGGAAGAATAAAGCCGAGTTTCTTACTCTAAGGAACCCGGCTTTCGGTTATTTATATATCCCCCCACGACAACATAGAGGCTCGACCTCCTAAAATCCAATGTCCGCTAATATAGATTAGCGGTTATTAACCATGCCTAAAACTATGTCTTGATGTCCGCTAAGGTTTCGGCTAAGATAAAATTATTATGTCCGCTAAGGTAAATCAAGGATTAGGAGGAACTGAAAGGATGAATATGTCCACTCAAGGGGAATTGATAATTGCTAAATTTATTGATACTTTAACCATCCGTGAAGATTTAAATCAAAAGACGTTAAAAGAGTACGCAGGTGATCTAAAACAGTTCATTGGTTGGTTTGAGGCTCCGGAACACCAGGAGATAGATATTATTTTTCGTATTGAAGATGTGTCTACGCCGACATTAACTCGGTACCGGGACGTTATGCAAAGGATTACAGAATTAAAACCGGCCACGATTAACCGACGACTTATAACACTTAAAAGGTTTTTTGGGTGGGCCATTACCGAAGAAATTATTCGTCGTGATCCATCCAAGCCAGTAAAGCTAGTACCGGAAGAAAAGGTCAGCCCGCGACAAATGACCGACAGGGAAGAATCTGCCTTAGTTGCAGCCGCAGAACATAACGGAAAACTTAGGGATCAGACTATCTTGGTTCTTATGCTGCTTACCGGATTACGCACCATGGAAGTATGCGATTTAAGCCCAAGAGATATAAGCATTGGAAAACGAAGTGGGCAGCTTATCGTTAGAGCTGGAAAGCGTAATAAACAGAGAGAAGTTCCCCTAAACTCAACATGTCGTGTGATATTGGAAAAATACATGTCAGAATTATCGCTAGGTAGTACCTATTTATTTCCTTCTGAAAAAACAGGTAATCGGCTTAGTGAACGGGCCTTAAGACATGTTATTCAAAAATACATGAAACTTGCACGGCTCGAAGGACTAAGTGGTCATGATCTAAGGCATCGCTTTGGTTACGTTATGGCCGAAAACACACCTTTGCATCGACTAGCCCAAATTATGGGGCATGACAGCCTGGATACAACGACGATCTATGTTAAAGCAACCCGCGCTGACTTGCAATCTGAAGTTGAAAAAATTTCATGGAAATAAGAGGTAGAGCATCGTATGTACGCAAGAGTAAAAGAACTACTGACTCCGGAAGATAGATTACGATATACTCAAATACCGTCGGATTTAGGTGAGTGGGAACTGGGTACCTACTTTACATTGACGCAGCATGATATTGAAGTGATCCGACGGCGGCGTAGAGATTACAATCGACTTGGATTTGGTGTCCAGCTTTGTGTTCTCCGTTACCTTGGCTGGCCTTTATCTGATGTGAACGATATCCCGGAGAAAATATTACGATATATCGCTAAACAACTTAATGTTAACTTTAAAGAGTTTAGCTCATATTCACAACGTGAAGCAACCAAATATGAACATCTTGATGAAATTAGAAAAGAATACGGGTACTCAGCCTTTACAATTTATGAATATCGAACTCTTTCTAAGTTCCTCTATCCCCAGGCCATGTTAAACGGCAACCCACTGCATTTAATTCAAGTTGCTTTGGAGGAACTGCGTAAACGCAAGCTCCTGCTACCCGCCATGGCTACTATTGAAAGAGCTGTTTGGGAAGCGCGAAGGAGAACACTGAAGACAAAATATTTAAAGTTCTAAGTGCAACACTGACTGCTGCACAAATGGAAAAGCTTGATGCGATCGTATCCCCTATGCCTGATAGCAGCAAGACATATCTTTCATGGTTGAAGGAAATTCCCGGTACATTTTCTCCGGATTCTTTTTTAAAGGTTATTGAGAAGCTGGAATATATACGGGATTTAAAGCTTCAGGTAGATACAAGTGGAATACATCCGAACCGACTACGACAACTATCCAAAATAGGTGCTCGTTATGAACCTCACTCTTTCAGAAGGTTTAATGACCCCAAAAAATACGCTGTCTTGGTTGCCTATTTACTTGATCTGATACAGGATTTAACCGATTCGGCCTTTGATATTCATGACCGCCAGATTATGTCACTGCTATCCAAAGGGAGAAAGGCACAGGAAGAAATCCAAAAGCAGAACGGTAAAACTATTAACGAGAAAGTAGTTCTCTTGGCTAATTTAGGAGCTGCCCTAATTAAAGCTCGTAAGGAAGGAATTGATCCCTATATAGCACTTGAGGCAGTTTTGCCATGGGATCGGCTCGTTTCCTCCGTTGAAGAGGCTATGCAACTGGCTAGGCCGGTTGACTACGATTACCTTGATCTTCTTGAAAAGAAATTTTATGTGCTCCGGAAATATACTCCAACCCTGTTAACATCATTAGAATTCCATTCTACTAAGTCTGCTGAACCATTGATGAGAGCAATTGAAACGGTCCGGACCATGAACACAAACGGTAAGCGAAAAGTACCTGAAGACGCTCCTCTTGAATTTATTTCAAATCGCTAGCAAAAACATATTTACGATGATGACGGCAATATTAACCGTCATTACTATGAGATGGCTGTACTAACAGAACTTCGCAACTCTATTCGCTCGGGGGATGTCTCTATTGTCGGCAGCCGTGAACATAAAGACTTTGAGGAATACCTCTTTTCTAAGGAAGATTGGAGTCATATAACACAAGCTACTACTAAACTGGCGGTGAGCCTATCGGCAGAAGAATACTTAGAAGAACGTACTGAATCCTTGATAAAACGTCTGAATTGGGGATCCAATAATGTTCATGCGTCCATCGTCAATTCACTCTCCAATGTCCCATTATACATAGGAACGATGGTAGTTATCAGCTGATCTGGCCGTCCTTTAAGCTCCCGAACCGTCCCTATCCTGTGTTTGTTTACCTCAACGCTGTAGCTTGGTATCTTTCCAGCGGCGAATGCGATCAACCGCCCAGAAGGTCATCCATGTCTTTGGGCTATCCACCTTTAGCCACTCTACCCTTTGTCGCTTTTTGCCTAAGCTTTACCCGGTCCTACCCTTCCTTATTCAGTATGGGGCTCAGATCATCAATGACTGGGGCTCAACCATCTCTAAGTTTGTCCCTCGAAACCATTGGGATAAACAGCAATGCGCCTTGGCTGAACGATTAAATGGACTGCTTAGTCCTGCACTGCGGGCTCCCCCTGAATTTGGCAGTTGGTTAGCGTATCAATACTTTACACAAACAGGTCGTTTTCTTGTATAGGCAAAGAAAAATTGCCTAATTTTTCATAAAATAGAGCGCTGCACCAACATCCTTGCTACTTTTAAGCTAAGGAGGTGCAGCGATGGATAAAACCCGTAGCAAACTTGAAGAAATCCCCGTGAAAGCCATCCAAGGGAACAATGTCCTCGCAATCTCAGTAGGCAATCGGGAAATGGAACGCTGTGAGAAGGCAATCCGGGAGTATGGACTCATTCACCCGTTGGTTGTACGCCGTTGTGATGATGGACATTACCATGTCATAGCCGGTGAATGCGAAAGAATGGTCCTTACACAGATGCGCCAAAACACAGTACGGGCGGTGGTGATGGAACACATTGAGGCACGGGAAGCCACCCGCCTAGCTTTGCTATTGTCTTCTCTTAAGCAAAGCGCGAATGCTCTGAGCGAAGGCCTCTTGCTGAAGGAACTCTGTCAGAGTCATCGTCAGACCCAGACCGAAGTAGCGTTTATGCTTGGGCGTTCAGTTAGTTGGGTTAACAAACGCCTAGCTTTAACGGATCGGCTAGCCACCAGTGTGGTGGAGTTAGTTCAGGCAGGTCAGATATGCGCTCATACCGCACAGGAAATTGCTCGCCTGCCGGGTGATGTGCAGCAAACCTTTGCCGGCAAGGTGGTTACAGAGCATTTGCCTAAATCGGCCGTCGAACGACTTATTACAACCTACAACAACTCTCAGACTCCCCAAGAAGTGAAAAGAGCTGTCTTGGAAAACCCTCAGGCCACGCTTGGATGGCTGGCGACAGCAGAGAAATCCAGGCGTTGTAAAGTAAGAGATGAGTCTAACCCCAAGACATTGGCAAGACAGAAATTACGCAATCTGTTCGCCATGCTTTCTAGACTGAGTGGCGAGGCAGAAGACTTGTTGGCGATGCTTACATTAGAAGATAGGTCGCCAATTTTGCCCATGCTTAAGCAGTGTACCCAGGCTCTCAGTCGATTTACAGAATTAACTAAAGCTAATTGGGACAATGTTTCCCCGGGGAAAACAGAGGAGGCCTGCGATCATGGCCATTGAACTAGACCAATACAAGAGAATCCGGCGGTTGTATAACGAAGGCCATAGTGTGAGGCACATTGCCCGCATACTTAGCTGTAGCCGCAAGAGCGTCAAAAAATATTGCCAAGGTGAAATCCCTCATGATGCCGTAGGAGCCCCCCCGTCAAAGGTTGATCCACCTTTGCGCCAGGCCTTGGAAAAAGAACTACTCATCCTGATCGATGAGAACAAAACGTTGCCTCGTAAGCAGCGACGAACGGCCAAAACAATGTGGCAGGAATTAACCAAAAAAGGATTCGTTGTAGGCGAGTCCACGATCCGGCGCCATGTGCGTCTTTTAGCTCAAAAATATCCGGAAGCCTTTGTACCGCTTTACTTTGAACCCGGTGAAGCCATGCAGGTGGACTGGGGAGATGCTAAGGCCTGGATGGATGGTGTTAATACTAGTGTCTCAATCTTCGTCACCATCTTGCCCTACAGCTACGCCCTTTATGCCTCAGTTTTTCCCGACAAGACGAACCCCTCTTTCTTCACCGGTCATGTCAAGTCGTTTGAGTTTTTCGGGGGAGTTCCCAGGCGTTGTATCTATGACAACTTACGCAGTGCTGTCGCTAAAAGCTCTGGAACCACTGCCGTCAAACAGGAAGAGTTTAAGAAATTGGAGGCCCATTACAGCTTTGACAGCGACTTTTGTAACGCTGCAGCTGGGTGGGATTATCCCGATGATTTAGTTATCCCGAAGTTTTCAATAGTAATATGATAAATGTCCTATTTTAGAATAAATACAGCATTCATGAGATAGAAACTTCGGGATAACATAATCTCCAATTTTACTTCAGTCCACAGAGATGAAGCAGCATTTCCTCATTCTCTTGCCAAACAGGAACTGCTTGAGGAACATCGTCACGCGAATTTGCCTTCTCAAGAGCAGATTTCAACATGGACACATCTGCAGAGGCATAGCGATCGGTAGTGTTTACACTTGTATGTCCCAGAAAATCCTTGATATATGAGAGTGGCACTCCCATCTGATATAGATGCATGGCGCGCGCATGGCGAAATAAATGAGGGAATACATTTTCTGGAACTTCAGGACAATGGAGTCTTGCAGATGTGCCATAACGTTTTAGAAAACTTGCGACATTATCCGCTGACATTTTGCCAGTCTTTCCTTTAATGACGGTGTAAAATATTAGATCATCATTTTTACGTGTTTGAACGGGATGGAAATGCTTCATATACAAGGCCAAATGTTTGACGGTTTTTTTCAGTAGCGGAACTGCACGCGTTTTTTGCCCTTTACCTGTAAGATAGACGCAAGGTACGCTGTCGTTGAGATGCAGATCCTTCAATCTTAGATCCAAAATTTCCTGTATACGAGCACCTGTATCGTAAAGGAATATCATGAAGAATCTGTCGCGGATGCCGTATCTAGTGTTTTCAAGAGGTTGTTGAAATATAGTTGATATTGCTTTTTCTGACATGTAAGTAATGGCGGGTATAGGGGATTTTTTCACTGGGATTTTGCTAAGCTCCAGATATGCCATCATAAGGGATGGGTCTTCCTGTGCAGCGTATTTGAAAAAGGATTTTAACGCAGCTAGTCTGTGGTTTCTTGTTGAAATGCTGCATTTTCGTTCGCATTGCAGCCAATCCAGAAACTTTCCAATAAATATGTGGTCAAGCATATCAAATGTAATCTTCGCGAAAGAGATGCCCTCTTTTTCCTCAGTATAAACTCGCACTAGATTAATGGTATCACGGTAGGCTTTCACCGTATTCTCGCTGTAACATCTATTCTTTGTCAGATAAACCATGAGAAAGTTACGTACATATTTAAAGAAACGATCGTCATGCTTCATCGTTTGCCTCCGGAATCAAATACGAGAATCTATCCTCGGCGGCTGAGGTCATAATAGGGAAAAATTCGGGAACTAAATGCAGATAGTAGTCAGTTTCTGCCAAACCGGCATGTCCAAGATACATGGAAAGGTACGGCAAATAAGCGTGTAGATCTTTCCCTTCCTCAACCCACAGATTAAGACGTTTTACGGAAAATCCATGACGAAAATCGTGTACTCGAGGCGTGTTTCCACTTATGCCAATGATGCCTGTCTTTCCCCATATTTCATGAAATGTAAAACCTAAAAAGCCATTGCTGTACTGATTACCCTGGTGGTTCGGAAAAAAATAGATACGTTCAGGAAAGATGAAGTCAACTTTCTCATGATAGATTCTACAGAGTTTTAAAAGATCAAATGACAACATTACTGTCCGATCCTTGTTCCCTTTCGATTTTCGGATGGTAATTTTTCCAGTCTCCAAATCGATATCTCTGACTTTTATTCCAGTTGCTTCTGAAGAACGCAGACCACAACAGTACAACATCCGGAATATTACAGGCACAACAAGATGTCTCGCAGGTGAAACCAGATTGTAACGGCATTGATCTGCCGTAGTAAAAAACGATTGCAATTCTTGTTTAGTGAATATATGTGGAACATAGCGTTTGATTTTACCGGGCATTCCCGGCGGGATAATATACGCCTCACAACCGATACTATTTATATATTTCGCCAATTGGACGCCAGCGACAAGATCCTGAACGAGTCTACCGAGAAACTTTGAATCAAGTACTTTCTGGACATTCCGGTGTGGGAAGTACTGAATATTATGCAGAGTTTAGAAAACTGGTGGAGCAGATAGAAAAAATAAAACAGTAAAAGATAGAGGGTCAAAATATTGACCCTCTATCTTTGTATAATAAGAGTATGAAATAGGGCAGAAACATTAGCGGAGCAGGAAAGCATAATAATAAGATGATTGAACAATTCTGGATCGTGACAGAAAAGACATCGGGGATTTCGCCTGTTACATACATGCAATAATTGGAATTGGGCGCAGATAAAATAATACTGCAGGGAGGGTGCGACATGAAAGTCGTAGTAGATAACGGAGGAGGCTATTTTCAGCCTTCCCCTTTGGCTTTGACGAGGTATGCGGAGTTAAAGGGGCTGACATTATATATTTACTGGAAGGACTATAAAAGTGAGCGGTATTCTAGGTTGGCAGCACTTTAGCCTCTACACAGTCAAACCATTGATTTCATTGGTATTATTACCGATTTCAAAAGTGTATCAATTCGGAGTTTTTTAAAGCTTTTGGTCAGCCCTCTCTTTCTGCTAAAATCAGAGGGAGAGAGAGGATGAAATGCGAAAAAATTACTTTGTAAGGTTAGTGAGATATATGAAAAATGTCTACCACCTTGAGTTAAGATCGTGGGGTAGTGGGGGTAGGCACTTAAAGGTGACGTAGTCCTTTAAATAAATAGCCCAATAGATTGATAGTGGAAATCAATCTATTGGGCTATTTTGTATTACCTCGTCACTGTCTCCTTAATTTATTCTATTTTCCGTTATTTGTATTTTTTGCAGGGATATTAAGGAAACATGGAGAATTATTGACGAGGGTAATTTTAACTCATCACAAACCCCTTAAGTATGCAAAGATCACGCAACCATACGTGGATTGTTGGGAGTTACTTTGTAAGTATTTTGTCTATAATGGGAAGCTTGGAAACTAATGAAAAGTAGGTAGTTTTAGTCTTTTTAACAACAAAATCATAGTAAAACGAAGTGGTAATGACTTGCAAACTATCCATGGGTTTGTTACCAAATAGAATTATAGCAATCTCGTCTAGTAAAACGTCTTTGAGCAAAATTAGAGTATGAGCCGACGGTAGCAACGTAGCTCTAGAATGCTGCTTTAAAGAGGCTAATAAAATCATCAACAAAGCCTTGTCTTGGATTCGTAAAGGAACAGATATCTTTTAAAGCATTCTGAGAGAGGATTTCAATATCACTTTCCTTTAGCCCCATCTCACTTAAATTGCTGGGGATTTCGATTTTGGAACGTAATTTAATAATTGAGTCAATAATTAAGTCGACAGCTTGAGACCTGTTGTGGATAATGGCCCCCATGGCCTCACATAATTTCAGGATTCTTTGTTCAGGTATGGAGACGGAATTAAACTCAAACACATAGGGTAGCAAGACCGCGTTATAGCAACCATGGGTTTGATTATAAAATCCACCCAATTGATGTGCCATACAATGCACATAGCCCAATCCGGCATTATTAAAAGCCATTCCAGCCATAATATTTGCGAACATCATCTTTTCCCTGGCTTCTAGATCATTGCCATTCTCATAAGCTCTCGGGAGGTACTCAAAGGCTAGTCTTATTGCTTCTAGTGCTAAAGAATCTGTTATAGGAGAAGCTTCTGTCGATACAAAAGCTTCTATGGCATGTGAAACAACATCAATACCTGAGCTGGCGGTAACTTCTTTGGGCATTGTTGTCATAAATATGGGGTCGTTGACTGAAATAAATGGAGTTAGAAAAGGCGAAGCAATCACCATTTTCACCTTTCTGGAATTATCTGCTATTATGGCAAACATAGTTAATTCTGCGGCCGATCCCGCGGTTGTATTGATGGCAATTTGCGGTATTGCCGGTTTGGTTACTTTATTATATCCTTCATAATCAATGATTGAACCGCCATTTGTAGCAACTGTTGCGATTGCTTTGGCACAGTCATGATTAGTTCCGCCACCGATGGAAATTATTAATTTGTAGTTGCGTTCAAAAATATTAATTCCTTTTTTAAAATAAGTTAAGCCGTCCTCAACAAAAGAAACAGTAGGGTTTGGATGTAATATTCCGTCAAAAATATCATATGAAATGAATAAACTCTTTAACATTCTTTCCACATTTTCGACATATCCAAGACTTATCATGTTTTTATCTGTAACAATCAGGACTTTACTTAGTTTCCAGGATAATAGTTCATTAGGAAGGTCTTTGATAGACCCTATACCTATAAGATTTGTTTTTGGTAAAATATAATTATGAGTGTTTTCCAACTATTATCCCTCCAATTTCCTTGTTCTTACTCGATATGATATTGGAACAGCCACCCCTTAAATCATTCGGGAGGGACATTTTTTGAAATTAATGGGGAACACTTGTTATTTGTTCTAGTTCGTTATTTACATAGGGATAAGCTGGTTGAATATTATTTCCATTTGACTGTTTTATTTGCTCAGTTGTTTTTTCCGTTGGTTTTGAGTAATCATTTTGAGGGGGAGTATCAAATAGTGAATCATCACCTAGCTTAGCTGCCGTGAACACCGATGCTAAAGCAAATGCTGCATGAGTTATAATATATAAAATATTACTCTTAATATCGTTAGGGATCACCTTATTATTAGAAATCTTATTAAGTACTGTCGTTACAGCTTTTCCAAACGTAAGTCCAACAAATAATCCTTTGAGAACTAGCTTATCACGTCCATATGTAATTAACATTTTAACCATTGCTATTCCACCAACCATACATAACACGACTTCTATTAACACACCAAGAAATTGTCCAGGCCATCTTTCAGCTTTTCGACGGGAAGATACAATTATTCCTGCAGCTATCGTTTGATAAGATCTTTTTGAAATCCCCTTTTTTACGAAGATAATATCAGTTAATATAAAAGCTAACCAGCCAGCAACACCAGATATCAGGCCAAGATAAACTCCATTATTTATTTTCTTCATTGAAGTACACATCCTTTTATACATATTCTAATGTTATACTTCCCCTTTTGGGAAAATTGAACTACTGGAAAGTTATGTTATTTGATGCTTTCAGATAGCGAGCCTAAATCAGCTACTCCAATAAAAATAACTAGTCATCTTTTTGAGAGAATTGCCAACATTCCTCATTTATTGGTTACATTGACGTTGTATACTCTTCATCTGGATTACCTTTCTCTATAGAAACCTACCAACGAAAATTAAGAATAAGCCAACCCCAAATTGGAGTTTATAAGTAGCCACGAATAGCACCCTCTTAGACCAACAATATTATTGACTTAAGATCATTTTTCGAAGTGAAATTAGGAGTGCAGCCAAATAAAAAAAGGGGGAATATTACCCTGTAGATAATTTACGCCCTGGTTTAAACAGGGCGTTTCTTCGTCAGCAGCCGCCGCCGCACTCTTTTTTATCGCTCCATACCGCCCTTACTCATGGTTCAAGGGCGCGCCCTTCCGTGGCCATCTCACAATCAAGAAGTATGGTTCTCCTGACTAGAAGAGGGTTTGAGTTAACCACAACGGCAAACTGACGTTAGAAAAAGAGGACTCTGAAACTATTTAACTGTGGCACACTCAGAGGATTATAAATGGAAGACTCGGAAGAATGTCCAGTTTGTGGCTCGAAGGAAATAAGACAAGGACGACAGGTAGGTGAGGCAAGAATCTATCCAATAAAATTAAACTTATTAAATATATTAAAAGGTGGTTCTAATGTTATCGGAACCATTTGTTCAGATTGTGGGCATATATTTTCGATGAAAGTTGAAAGTCCACAAGATTTCAAGTAGCATATTCTCAAAAAGTGCAGTAATACTTAATTTCAAATATCCATATGCTGTGATGCATTGGTAGCATGACTACGTCATATTAGTATTTAACTGGAGGGTGATTTAGACATATGTTGAAACTTAACACAGAAAGGTTATGCATATTACCATTAGATAGATATAATCTTGAACCCTGCATAAATGATTATAATAAAATGGGGAGAAATTTAGGTTTAAGTATTACCAATAAAAACATTGGTGTTAGGGAAAGAATGTTTATATAATAAGGTTAAATGATGTAGAGAATAATCCTATAAGTTATAGGTGGTATACAACTTGGATTATAGTCTTAAAGAGGGGAAATCGTAGTGTTGGGGCTATAATGATAAAGGGATATCCTAACGAAGATGGAGAGGTCATAATTGGCTATGCCATGCAAGATGACTATAAACGTAAAGGATATATGGTTGAGGCGTTAATTTGTATTGTACAATGGATATTTTTGAATTCTGATGTCAGATGTGTACTTGCAGATACAATACAATAAAAAATAATATACCATCACATAAGGTGCTACGGAAAATTGGTATGGTAATTTTTAAGGAAGATGATGAATGTTTTTGGTGGAAGTTAGAAAGGTAGTTACTACTTATCATTCTTATTTTGTGGATGAAGAATGCTCAGGTTGAACTTCACAAAATCCATAAAACTGGAGGCCATGATGTCTATGCACATGATCCTTTTGTCATAATCTTTACTATAGGAGTCACCCTGAACTTTATATCATGGGGGTTAGCTCTCAAAACAGGGAGATATAAACTTTCAGCGACTTAACGGAATAACGGCTACTAGCTTCGGCATTCCCATTTCTATTCCTGATAACCATTAAAAAGCCCTGAACACGAAAATAGCAGGTGCAATATTTCCCTGACTCTTAATTTGAGGAGATTAAAAATGAACAGCAATGATTGGCTATTTGCAAAATTACCAAATTGGTTGAGGTGGATTTTATCTCTCCCAGTAGCTATATTAGGAAGCTTAATACTTCAATTTATATTAAGCTTTATCATACATAATATATTTGGGTGGTCTTACCAAAATGCAATAGTTATGACTATAGTTATCCTTGCAAGCGTTGGTAGTTTTCTTATATGCACTTTTTATTGTCTTCCAAAATATAAAGTAGTTATTACAGGGGTAGCTAGTATACTGTTTTCTATATATTATTTTATCTTAATTATCCTGAATATTGTAAATGGTTTTGTATGGGATTCAGCAAATATTGCTTATGGGATTTCAGCAACTGTATGCATTTGCATCGCTGTCAAGAAATTACTTAATAAGGATAGTTAAGGGGTAATCATATAAAGCGTAGAATATCTTGATAATAATAGGTTGCCACTATCCATATGCTGTGACGCATTCGTGTAATATAACGGTGTAAATTCAAGACGAAAGGAGGTGCGTATTTAGTGAGTTTTAATTTATTATTCGCTCTCTCACTAAAGATAAAACATGAAAAAAGAACTTGTAGATGAAACAGACAAAACAGAAGAGGACAAAAAATATAACCTTTTAGCGATAAATTTATTATTTGCATTTACAGTTGCAATTTCAGCAATACTGCTCGACACTGATAGACTCAGCAGATTTATAATGCAAACGTCTACACCTACCCCTAAGGATGGACTGGAAGCAGTTGCCTTTTTAGTAGTTTGGCTATTATATGGAGTAGTTATGGGCTCTAATGAGAAAAAGGGCTTTATAAAATTTATTTCAATATACTGGGCAATCGGCGGTTCGATATCCCTAACAATGTTGCTAGGGAATTTCATTGCGATTCCTGTATTCACACTTATCGTGGCCCCTACTTATGGACTCGGAAATTTCATGAATATTGGGCCTAGTTATCTATACGATGTAATGTATATTACATTATCATGGTCAGCGGGTGCTCTTGGGTACTTGCTTGCTTATCTGCTCAATAAATCGCACACTGTAAAGTGAATAATTATGATGTACCATTCTTATGTTGTAACTTAACATTTTAATAGTGCAGCCATAAGTTAATGCTGCGCTTTACGTAATTACGCATATAGGACTCAACTCTAAAAAAGCAAATATGCATTAAGTTTATGAGACAGACAATAATTAATTTTAAGAGGTGTGCTATGTTAACTAACTTGGAAATCAGAGCCTTGACTCCCCATCGATATCCGTTTTTATTAGTCGACAAAATTTTGGAGCTCGTACCCGGAAAAATGGCTGTGGGTATTAAAAACGTAACGGCTAACGAACCACATTTTCAAGGACATTTTCCCGAGTATGCGGTTATGCCGGGAGTACTGATTGTCGAGGCTCTTGCACAAACTGCAGGTATAGCAGTATCGATAAATAAGAAAAGCGAGAGCAAATTAGGTGTATTAGCAGGAATAGATGGAATGAAGTTCAAAAGAAAGGTGGTTCCAGGGGATACATTAAAGCTTGAGGCCGAAATACTCGTTTCAAAACATGGTTTGATTAAAGCAAAGGTGACAGCAAGTGTAGATGGACAGATTGCTGCCGAGGGAGAAATAAAAATTATGATCACTGACCTGAATAGAAAGTAGTTATTACTGCATTGATAGGTCTAAACTTAACCATATATCCGATATACCACTTGAATACTGGTGCTTTACGTAGCCATTTTTATGGACTGAATGGGATGCGAGGTATGCTTATGAAATCCACATTGAAAATTAAAGGTCAATTAACAAATGAAATAGACGAAGATAAATTTATTAGAGAGCAGGATGATAAATATTCCCCTATAGCATTTTTAATTATAGCAATGACACTTTCAATCACAGCAATACTGTTTGATACTGATAATTTACTAGCATCAATTTATCCATTTCCGCCTACATTTAAGGGCGCAATGATAGCAGTTGCCTTTTTAGTTGCTTGGATATTATTTGGAATAGTCATAGGATATATAAAGAAAAAGAGTTTTATTAAATTTCTTTCACTTTACTGGGGAATTGGTGGCTTATTGTATCTAATAGGGCAATGGGTTTCAACTACAAGGTTTACTATACCGCACCCCGTTGTCAAGACACGATTGAGAAATAATAAGTTATTCCTTTCTTAATCTCTATTTTCTCCACTTAGCGGATTCCGTTAAGCAACTTGTTCTAAGGATTTTCCACAATAGACATTCATGGGTACATCCCCTCCTAGTGAGTCATGTGGACGAAGCCGTCTGTATTATGGCCCAATGTTTTAAGAATGGACATATATTTGGTTACGAGATTTTGCACTGCTCTTTTACTCATGCGTTTACCTTGAATAGAGAGAAAGAATGCATCTGATTTTTCCTGAGCATATCGCTGACGCTCATTTTGAAGATAATCGTTTAAAGCTTTGAAAATTTCAGTATTGAAGTATTCGGTTGTTACCTTATTCCCTTTGTGAATTACTTCAAAGCAGCCTTTATTAAGATTTGTTGATGACAGATTGAGATTGCAAAGTTCTGATAAATGCAATCCCGTACCAATGAAAGTAAGGAATATTGCGTAATTTCGTTTTTCTGTATATTCATGATATTTGAGCTGTTGCTTTGACAGACCAGCTCCACTAAGCAAGACTCCTGTGAGGGTGGAAAGTGGAATAGGTATAAGAGCTTTAGGCAGCGTAAGGTTGACATTAATAGCGTCTAGGTTGATAGTAACATCTTCACGAATCAAATGCTCACTCAGTAAATATCGATAGAGAGATTTTATGACTGCTTGTTTGCGAGCAAGAGCGCACATTCCATTATTGCGCTCAATTCTGGCCCAGCGCAAATAGGCTTCTATGTCGGACTGATTAATATTATCCATATGATAACTTATACCTACACTTTCGTAAGAAGGCGGGAAGATATCCAAGGTATCACATAAAAACTGCAAAAACAGACGGAGTTCATTGACATATGCATAAAGAGTATTTCTTGACTTATCTAAGTCAGCAAGGTGATTAATAAAATCTTGTACGAAAAAGGGAAGGGATGTAGTATCGAATACATTATTATCTTTCATAGAACCTCCATTGATAATGAATAACGTCGATATAGATTATATTTGAAATTCTTAAACTTTTTGATTATCTGTCTAACCTAACGTATACATCTCAAGAATTTGCCACAGTAAATTACGAATTTAATTCGAGCGAGAAATTTACTTTAATGGACCATAGATTATAAAGACTCAGTCTTTGGCCTTCATTATTCAAAAATAGTGGACTATCTCGTTGGGTAGCGGATATCCATGTTTCGTGGAGTAGAGTTGCACATTTTAAGGTAATTGGAACTTGAAATGTTCTATCGTCCCTTTTTAGACTAACACTCCGCTCTACAAGATTAATATCTGAAATATTAAGATTAATCACATCCAGGCATGAGACAGGTGTATATAATGTCAGTTCAAACAGTTGTCTGTCCCGCAGGCAAAAGTTCTTGATGTTCTGTCTGATTTGCTGAAGTAAAAATTCACGGTTTGCTTGAGCTTCAAGTGTCCTTTCTCTGAACCCGTAGAATTCAATAAAATCCATCATGTCTGACCTCCCTTATGAGAATATCTTGCGCAGAAATTTATTGATTCATACGTTTGATAGTATTAAATCTGATTGGTCTGGAAATACTAATTTCTTGTATTTTATAGTCAATAAATATAATGATTTCTATAGGATTCAAAATCACACGATTTGAACTTTATGGCCGCGGTAAAGAGTAAAAAAAGAGCTGTTAAAGGCTCTTTTTGCGTTCTTTCACTCACTTAAATAAATAACTTTTCAAAAATAGGACAAAACTATTAAACGATGGTAGGGGGTGGTTGTTTTGTCATTAAGCGATAAATTTCGTTACCTAAAAAGCAAAAAAGATGATTTAAGTAAGAGCAATCGCTCTTTAAGGTTACTTGGAATTGCAGATAAATGGACGTTTGATTTATCAGAATTGGATTTAGACGTATTTAAGGAGTCTAAGCAGACGAACACTAAGCAGCTTTTAAAGAATTTATTGCGCGGGAAAGACTCTTTCCTTATCGAAAATCAAGATGCAGATGAACAGACGGTTAGACTAACTCGTAAACTTACAAACCTTTATAGGAATCTTAATCATATTGAACAAGAATTGGGACAATACAGTCTCTATGTGGGGTATCCTTTTATCAAAGGAACGCTTAATGATGCTTCATTTATTCAAGCCCCTGTATTTTTATTTCCTGTTCGGCTAGAGCGGAATTACAAAAACACCAGAGGTTGGACATTAGTGGTGTCATCGGATGAAATCGTTGTTAATAGAGCTTTAATGTTGGCAATTAAAAAGTATAACGGATTAAATATTGACGATGCCTTTTTAGAAGATGCTAAGACTTTACCCCCAAAAAATATAGCTACTTGGACAAAAGAATTCCTAGAACAGATAGGGCTGTCCTGTGAGGTTGTTCCAAGTGAAGAAATGACCCCTTTAACGACTTATTCATCGAAAGACATTCCCGATATGGCAGGGAAAATTTTCGAAATACATTCGCACTTAATTCTTGGGCAATTTTTTCAAAGCAATTCAACCCTGACTAGGGATTATGATGAGCTCATTAAATACAACGACGACAATATTGGGTTGGGACTTATTCATGACATTTTACTTGAAGAAGGCACCGATAAGTATATGTATGAGGCCAGTGCCGAGCTTGCGATAGATGATGTTCCTCAAATTCCCGAGATTGATAGATATCTAGTCACAGAATTGGACGGTTCTCAGGAAGAGGTTATTATTGCCGCAGATAAGGAGAAAGGTTTGGTGGTGTATGGCCCACCAGGGACTGGAAAATCTCAGGTCATTGTTAATTTGATTAGTCAGGCGCTTTCTAAAAATCAAAAGATTTTAGTTGTTTGTCAAAAACGTGTGGCGCTTGAGGTCGTTTATCGTCGTCTTGAAGGGGTAGGCCTGGCAGATAGAATTGCTATTATTCACAATTCTGAAACAGATAAGAAAGCATTGTTTCAAAAAATCCACCAAGCAACAGTGACAAGTTCTAGCGCAAATTGTCAGGCAGTGAGAGATGAACACAATTATCTATCAGAAGAGATTGATAAAAAGTCCTCATATTTTAATAATATTTCCGCTAGCCTCTACGAGCAGCAGCCCTGCGGATTATCATTGTTTCGTCTATATGCTCACTCAAAGAAATTGAGCGTTGGTAATATCTTAATAAACTTAGAAGAATTGCCTGAAAAATTTCAGATAAATGACCTTCGTCGGTTAGAGTCCAAATTCACACTACTTGGCAATCTTTATGGTAATTATGGGCGAGACGATTATTCTTGGAAAAATCGTCGGAACTTCGCCAAATTGGAGCAATCTAATCTTTATGACTTAAAAAAACAGCTTTCCTTATTGATAAACGCGCTTGAGGATAGTTACGTGTTAAAAGAAAGTTCTATTAAAGCTTCAAACTATCTTGCTTTAGAAGGCTTATTTAGTAAGGCTCTTACTAAGAGTAACCACTACGAGGATGGAAATATCTTAAGTAAATGGATAATTTCCTTATGGTTTAAATTGAAGGGAAAACGAATAATAGCCAGTCTTAATCGTCAAGGCCAAACCATCAAATTAGCGTCACCCGATTGGCTAATAGTAAAAGTAGAAATCCAACAAACGCTCAATTATATCGAGTCTCTAAGCCACATTAATGATATTATTGCTCAACTGGCCTCATGTTTGAATTCTAACTTCATTAAAACCCTTAAAGAAGCCGTAAGTATTGGAACCTTAGAAATTAAATTAATAACTACAATGGTCCAAGATTTAGAAGCGGATTACGAAGACTTAGCTAAAATGGACCGAATGATTGATGACCTTAACGCTCACGAATCAAGATTATATACAATACTCACCCTAACAAGCGACTTTGTTTTGGATGGTAATTTAGGAGAGCACTGGCTTAAGCAAATTTATCAATCATTTTTTACACGTTGGATAGATAAAGCGGAAACATTGCATCCCTTGCTCAAGAACTTGAATGTTGACCGCTACGCTGAAGATGTACAGGCTTATAAAAAGCTAAATACTGACAAGGTAAAACTCGTCCGAGATTATTTAAACGTAAAATTAATTGAACGAACTCAACCTCATATATTACGTAACGATAAAAAAATTAAAGAATTGCGGCATCAAACAGGCAAGACACGTCAACTTTGGTCTATTCGTAAGCTTCTTAAAGAGTTTACGGATGATGGGATTTTCGACTTTATTCCCGTATGGTTAGTCTCGCCAGAAATGGTATCCGTACTATTTCCGTTAGAAAAGGAGTTATTCGATGTCGTTATTTTTGATGAGGCTTCCCAATGCTCTGTTGAGGATAGTATCCCGAGTTTATACCGAGCAAAAAAAGTGATTGTCGCAGGCGATGAAAAACAACTTCAACCGTTAAATTTGTTTAAAGCATCTGCGTCAAACGATGATGATGAAAACGAAGAGGAAGGCTCAGGAATACAAGATTCTCAAAGCATTCTTAACTTAGCGAAGCGGTGCTATCCCTCTAGACTTTTGGAATGGCATTATCGTTCTCAATATGAAGAGCTAATTAACTTTTCCAATCATGCTTTTTACGAAGGGAAAATGCAAGTTGCTCCAAATGCTGCAAACCAAATTTCACCACCTCCTATTGAATGGGTGCAAGTCAGCGGGGTATGGACGAATCAGTTTAATGAAATTGAAGCCAACCAAGTCGCCCAAACATTAAGCGATGTTTTTACAAACTATCCTGGAAAATCTGTGGGGATTATAACCTTTAATATCAAACAACAAGAAAAGATTCTAAATGTTATTGATAAGCTACAGGTTCAGGATTTAGAGTTTGCGGGAAAATATGCCGTGGACATGACAAGACCCAAAGACGATAGGCTGTTTGTCAAAAACATTGAAAGTGTTCAAGGTGATGAACGAGACGTTATCATATTTTCATTAGGTTATGGTAGAGATATTGATGGAAGAATTCGGATTAATTTTGGACAGTTAAGTCAAGAGGGTGGAGAGAATCGACTAAACGTTGCCATCTCTCGTGCTAAAGAGAAAGTCTTTATCGTTTCAAGTATTTTCCCACATGAACTTGACGTCAGTGGAGCAAAACATAATGGGGCAAAGTTGTTTAAAAACTATTTAGAGTATGCTTACGCTGTTGCTCATCAAGATGAAGTGCAAATAGTATCCATTCTTAAAGAAGTGAACTCGACAATGAAAACTCTTAATGCTAGTGAGAACTTAGAATTTGATAGCCCGTTTGAAGAGGAAGTCTATGATGAACTCGCAAAACGAGGCTTTCATTTAAGAACTCAGGTGGGATGTTCGGGTTATCGAATCGACATGGCAGTCATAAATTCTAGAGACCCTAGTAAGTTTGTTCTTGGAATTGAATGTGATGGTGCAACGTATCACTCATCACGAAGTGCTAAAGAAAGAGATATTTACAGGCAGCTATTTTTGGAAAACAAGGGTTGGAAAATCATCCGCGTTTGGAGTAGAGATTGGTGGAAAAATCCAATTCATGAAGTTAATCGTATCGAAAAAACTATTAACGACTTGTTACAGGAGTGTGCAAATAATTAGTATGCGTTTATAACAGATGCGTTGTATTCAACAACGTACAATAACCCGATAACTTGATGCTAACAAAGACAGATTACACATCTCTTCACATAAAATACATTTTTGTCCCAATATTTCGTAAATGTCACGCGTCCATGCAAGGATTGTGTTTATGCATATAGTATGAAGCAAGAAAATATGAATGAGGTATGAATACCTTGTTCATATTTTCTTTGTTTGTAGACTTTAGGCAACAAGCACTACAAATATTGACTATAGTTTACAAATATTGACATATTTATCTTTATAATGCTATGATGTTTAAGAGTGATTAAGGAGTGGTTATATGGCGTATGAAATTAAAGAATTTCCACCATTGTCTTGGTCGTTTTCTCGAATGAGGATGCTCCAAGAGTGTCCTCGAAAATACTTTTATAATTATTACGGTTATCACAACGGGTGGCTAGCGGACGCGGATGAGGAATCTAAGCAAATATATCGGCTTAAGAATCTTCAAGCCATTGACGCATTTTTCGGACAGATTTTCCATGACACTGTTAAAGATGTGGTAAGAAATAATAAAAAGGAACTAATGGTATCTGATAGCTTTCGTAGGCTAATGAATCGAACGATTAAGTTGGCATATCAAGAATCCAGGAGTTCACTAGATGACTGGCTCGCGCATCCGAAGTGGTATTGCATGATTAAAGAGGTTTATTATGATGGAGATATTCTTCAAGAAAAGAAGGACGCCATCGCCCAAAAGATAAATATCACCAGCCATAACTTATTCTCTAATAAAAGTTTTAAAGAATTGACGGAAAACAATGTTGAAATCATAGAACTGGATGAGCTTAAATCATTTGAGTATAATGGCATAACAGCCTATTTGAAAATTGATGCATTATATAGGAGTGGCACTAAATATGTCCTAGCAGATTGGAAAACCTCCGCCTATGATTCAGTAAAAGACATCGACCAACTTATTCTTTATACATGGTATGCGAATAAGGTGCTAGGAATAGAACTTGAGGACATTGAGGCAAGGTTGGAATACGTACAGCAGGATAAGGTAGAAACTTATACATTTGGCGAAAAGGAACTTGAGCTGATTGATAAACGGCTGGCCATAGATATAAAACTAATCAACAAATATCTTGTCAATCCTGATACGAATGAACCACTTCCTATTAAGGACTTTCACCAAGTAAAAGGAAGTCCTCTCTGCAAATGGTGCAATTTTAAAGAGTTATGCTAAGAAAGAATTATGGCAAGTGTATGTCCTCATTGTTTGGAATACACTACAAGCTGCTATTGATTTGAGAGATGGTATTGTTGGAGCATTAGAGCTGAGTGAAAAAGGCAATATATATAACATGAACTACGTTATATAGTCTCTGGACGGGTAAACTATGGAGTAACATTGGTTTAGGGTAATTTTAAGACAGCTAGAACGTCAAGACGTTCTAGCTGTTATTTTCTAATATAATAAAAACTCAATGGTCCTTCCCAAAGGAGAAGGTAGTTATTTAGCTGAACTTCAGGTTAATTGGGGTAATGAAAACTTTCCGTGGCTTCTTATTACATAGAAACGATTAATTTCATCGGACCAAAAGAGACGCCAAATATGCAATGTTCAGGTATTTTTAGGAACGGACATTTCTTTATTGATTTTAACAAAGAGTACGGTTATAATTAGAACACAAGTTCTAAATAATACCAAATATACGTACTGGGAGGCAAGAGAAATGAAAGATGTCTGCGTTGATTGCAATCGAAAGTCTTATTGCCTAGAGCCTTGTGAACAGTGGTTAATCCATAATGACAAATGTCCAGTGTGCCAAAACAAACTCATACGCACTGGTGGGTGTACTGAATGCATAACGGGAGATTGGGCTAAGTGTGGTTAGTATGAAAATACTCATGCAGCCTATTGAAATGATTGCCTGGTTTACTAAGGACGGGGTTCCTAAGCCGATAAGGTTTAAGTTCGATGATTTGGTCATTAAGGTTCAAGTGATATCAAAGTCTGAAGAAAAGCTGGCGGGTAATCGGATGATGATTTTTCGATGCCAAAGCGAGATTAACGGAGAGTTAAGACCGTTTGAGCTAAAGTTTGAGTTGCAGACTTGTGTGTGGTTTTTATTCAAAAAATAGTGGTACTTCTTAACAAGGGTGACAGAGTGGGTAATGACTCAACATACTTGTGAGTATCGCCAAAAACATTACTCAGGTATTAAAGCGACAGTGGAATGTGAGAAAAGATGTCGTTGGGTTTGCCAATTCCCCTAGTTTAAATACTGAATCTTATCGCTAGCGCTTTATTATGCTAAGATTCAAACGATAGGGGAACTGGTACAACTCTCTCAAAAGGAACTATTGAATACTAAAGAATTAGGCGTGCGAGCATACGTTAGATTAAGACGAATTGCTAGAAATGTTATAGACAAGTTATAGACACTTAGAAAAAATAGAGACCGAAGATTAGATTACAGTAGTATGAGCAATGATGGAACTAAGTTCTTAGGCAATGCAAGTTCGTTGTAAGGTAAAGATTAAAAAGCTGAGAAGCGATAATAACCCTTCTCAGCTTCTTGCTATTGAAGAGGTAGTGAGTAGATACCGTTCGAAAGTAAAATAAGGGAAATAAACAACAGAAACATTAAGTATCTTGAAAGGAAACTAATTGATATGACTTTTGGCAATTAGGGTATCACGGGAATAAAGACAGATGCTTAAATCCTACGGTAGTATAACGTAGTCTGAATATTTTGGCGCTGCAGCGGTTCTTCTGCTAATCTGAGTATTTATGCTCTCGTACTTTTCTCCATCATGGAGTTTTAAGATGGCCACAAGGACTTTAAAGACTGGATTTAGTCAAGTTATTAAGTCCGAAAACTTAGAAACCATTTAATTAAAGGGATACAAATGGCCGATAACCAATTAAAAATCTCGGTTAAACGAAAAGATAAGCACCCAAATTAACTTTGCTTTAGGTGCTTATCTTCACGGTAGAATAATTGTCAAAATGAAAATAACCGCTTCGTAAGCATTTTTCCGTTATGTTTTTTGTACCAATTTATTAAAGTTTCATTATATAAATCTCCAACTAACCCGTCTTTGATACGGTTTTGTTCAAAATCTCTTAAGTCTGAAAATAGGTTTAATTCTTTTACAGCAGAGAGAGCATCTTTTTCATTTATTGACATATAGTTACGAATTTTCGCGATACAATCTTCGTCATATATTTCATCAAATTCATCTTCAAAATCAAAGGGATTCAAGTTATCTGTATTAAAAAATACATCTTTTTCGACCCAGAAAATCGGGATTGCAAGTTGCATTTTTACTTCATCAGGGACTTCGTTGTAACCAACTTTAGTCATTTTTGTCGAACTATCTTCAAATAATAAAAGACATAACCGCATATTTTTTTCTAGTGGGTGTGTCATTGCATAATAACAAGTATCTTTTATAGCTTTGCACATAGTTCTTCTTGTACTGCTTAATAAATCCGCCCATTTATTTTGTTGTTCGTTCATATAAATATACCCCCAAAAATTAATTTATGACCCAATTCATGGTGTTAAGTTCCAGGGACGTACCGATGCGAGTAAATACGTCGTCGTATATGAGTGGAAGCAATGATAACAAAATAAACTATTTCAAGTCCTCACTTCATACTTATCGCTGAAATGCTTTTGAAATTATTTCGAAGATGAGGTACGTTTGGGTGTGTTGTAGTCGATGAGCCGTTCACACCAAGTTCTCCAATTTGAATATAGTCTGAGCTAATTCTTGTAAATTTATACCATAAATAACGAATATTATTTCTTTGTTAGGTTAAACTAGAAAATTGGTAAATTATTATTTACATTCTTTGTGATTGGCTATGGCGCGCATTGCTTAATTCTATGAAGCCACTAAATGGAATCCCACAAAGGTATTGAACATGTTGTGAATCTCCGTAGCGGACTTGTAATTTTTTAGAACGCTGGTTGAGGCAAATGAACGGTACATATTTGTGTCCCTGTTATGTAGTGTTTGTTGTGTGGAAATTATTAGATATAACCGAGTGGTGACATTAACAACTAAACAATACATATATCTCTATATAAGGCATGGATTTATGTCTTAATAATTATTTAAGAGGGGGATATATGTTTAATCAATTTACTTCATTTGACAAAATGATAACACCCACAATCATTAAAATCCTATTTTGGCTAGGTCTTGTAGTATCCGTAATCGCAGGATTCATATTAATTGTAACTGGTGCTACGAGTAGATACGGTGGTGGGGGTCAAGTCCTTATTGGCTTACTTACGCTTGTTATTGGTCCATTAGCAGTTCGCCTTCAATGTGAGTTTATTATAATAATGTTCAAAATTCATGAGTCATTAGTCCTTATTCAAACAAATCAAACTGAGAAACTTTAATTATGGAGAACAGGAGTAGCAACAGACACTCCTGTTCTTAATGTAATCACGGTAAAGGCGCCGTTGGTCAAGGAATGAATAATAGTATTCCTTGACCGACGGCGCAGGATTTTCAGATGCTTCGTGAATGCTAGGCAATCGGATGATAGTCTACCGATGCCAAAGCGAAATTAACGGGGAGTTAAGACCGTTTGAGCTAGTTGCAGATTTGTAAGTGGTTTTTATTTAAAAAATAGGGAGGGTAATTGCATCTATTAAGCTTGGTTTTATGTTATACGCAGAGATTAAAAAGCTGAATATATGACTCATGCTCATGCTACAGCACCTTAGCCCCATTTCCTTTGGGAATTACTCAAAATTATTTTTAATGTTTCTTCTATATAATAAGACAACTAAAACGTCCTTGACGTTCTGGTTGTCTTATTACATAGAGATGATTAATTTTGTCGGACCAAAAGAGGCGAAACAAATCTTCTTATAAATTATCGAAAAACAATGAATATTGTTGTATAACACGGGGAAAGTATTCGAGCAATTACGGGGGAAAAAGTTATACATTTACGATAAACTTAAAGAATACATTCAAAAATGGATTACCACGGCACTTAAACATCCGTATCATGTTAATTTATCAAATACGATGGTAGTTATTTGTAGGCTCACGGTCTACAAATATATATATTAGAGGAGGTAACTTCTTGAAGCGAGCATTGTTGTTTATAGCTTTAAAGCTCTTTATCCTCGTTATTCTATTCGTTGCTGGTTGGAACTTAATACTTTATCCTTTTGAGATACCTTCAAAGGGTTATGCCACTACTAATCAATTGGATGGCCATTTAGAGGAGGCGTCTAGAACTTTTGTTTATCATCTGCAAAGATTAAATACTCTACCTGTATCTCTTGTGAATGTTGAATTAACTGGATATTCAGGTTTGATACTAGGGAAAGTTAAATTTGATGATAAAAGTATACAATGCGATGCAAAGATAATAACTGATGTACCAGTCAATCCCAATGCTGTAATTTTGCATTATGAACTTTGGGGGTTAGAACTTAAACAAATTATTAAGGACACACCTTGGTGGATATAGATGGTCTGCTAAAAATTCGTCTTATAATTTTGATGGAGATTCAGGCTATTTAAATACTGATAATGCCTAAGCGGGAATTAGTGAACAGTAAGCCTGCCAACGACAGGAACAAAGCGTATGCAACAAATATCTGGGCAGTAAAGGAAGGGGCGGATTAATTGGAACTTAATCTAAATTACAGCAGCCAAGTCATATTATTAATTTTATGTATAGCAATAGTTATTCTCTTTTACATAAGAAAAAGGATGGCTGGAGCCGTTGTAGGAAAGGCATCCTTATCGAGGATTAGATTCGTCTTTTTAATCACAGGGTTATTTGTGCTAGTAATAGCATTTAGTGGGGCATATCGTGCCGTTTCATTCAAGGGAAATATATCTGAAATGGATTCTTATTTGTTTATAACAGGATTGTTAATAGCAACATCATCTATAATTAATTTCTTAACTTCTCAAATTCATATTGGGTTAAAAGGTGTCTCTGTACCTTATATCCCCTTTTTTATACCTCGAAATCAGATAATTGATTATGAAGTATTCTCGAATACACTCTTCCTGAAAAGAAAGGGGAAAACAGATTTCAAGATTATTTTTGATACAAATGATATAGAGAATGTAGAAGCTGCAATAAGACAATTGCAGAATGGCAAGGATTAGTAAAGTGTAAATAGAGGAGAAATATAAATGGAAAATATGAAAGAATGTCCTGTTTGCGGTTCAAAAGAACTAGGCCAAGGAAGACAGACGGGTGAAGGAAGAATGTTACCACTCCATTCATTTTTCAAGAGCGGTTCTAGTATTATTGCAACTATTTGTTTGGATTGTGGTCATATACTCTCAATGAGAGTTGAAAATCCACAGCAGTTCAAGTAATACATAATCCTTGTTTTGTGAATTAAATTCAGAGGGTCTACCCTTCAATGTTAATCTCTTTAGCCTATACATATTCCTTTATTCGAACGGCCTTAGATAAGGAAAGAGATATGGCATCAGGGGGGAAGTATGTAATCCTAAAATAAGACGAGAAACTAAAGCAAGTACCAAAGGTTGGGAATCCACCTCTAACAGCGCGGTATTCCAGGAGGTCATAGAGAGATAGAGTCCATTTAGTGGAGGGAGAATTTATGATGAAGTTTTTTGCCTATGCAATTTATTTTATATCCTATCTGTTTATTATTTTCTCAATGCTATATTTAAAGGATAAATACCAATTAAATTTTTGGACATATCTTGTTATATCAGTCTCAGCATTAACTATAGTATCGTATTTTACTAATAAAATAATGAAACGCAATAAATAAGTTAATACAAACTTCTTCAAATGTGCATTAAGGAAGAAATAGGGACTTCCCTTATAAACTGATATATTATCAACACTGTTCTTAACTATAGCCTATTATCGCAGAGGGGGTAGAGCTAATTGAAAAATATACCGAGGAATAAAATTATGGGTTTTGGGTGTGGCGTTTTGAGTAGTTCCGCTTTTATAAGTACCAGTTTACTTAAAAATATAATTCCGTTTTCAGGGTTAATAGGATGGTCTTTGGGTCTCATCTTACTTTTTTTTGCAATGTATTTTTTTGGCAAAACGTTCAAGGAGTAAAATTTTCACCACAATTAATACTGTAGTTTCGGTAGATTAGAAGATAGGTAAAATTTGAGCTTTGCGGTCTCTGTACGAATACACTAAATCACACTTTGTTACGAAATGGTCCAGGGGGACAGTAACAAGCAATGCTACTGTGATTAATTCTTATAAAATGCAACTATCCTGTCAAATTGACAGGTTGCCATTATCCATATGGCGTATTAGTAGAATATAGCATCACGCAGTACACCCTTAGAGGTAGATGATTAAGGGGAAAGGGAAAGATTTTATGAAAGAATGGACAAAAATTATCATTATTTCTTTACTTGTTACAAATTCAATATTTATTTTTACTACATTAAATTCGAAAATTAATAACCCAGTATTTAAAGTATATTCTTATGAAGGAGCAAGCGATGACATAAAAATAAGTAATGGAGTTATTATCATATCTAAAGACAAACAGATAGTTAATGGAGGAGAAATACAGTATTTAGGTGAAAAAAAGAAAATATAAAATCCTATACTAAAACCATTTGTGAAAATAATCAGGGAAATAAACAAGGAATAGTTGCAACTCATGTATCAGAGGTAGGTGCTACGAAAGGAATGACATTTCCAGATGAACTATTATTAAATAAAAGTTTAGGAGAAATAAGCGCAGAAAAGTTGTTTAGTGAAGAAGGCATACGTGGCATTAAAGACAATCTGTATTTTTCTCTAGAGGGTTCAACAAATGAGGGTGAACTGTTTAATTTTGAGGTAAAACTACAAGTGAAAGAATTGCATTGAATGACAATAACAAATTATTTGTCTAATGGACAATCTTCTTATTACGAGTAGGACGACAGCTTTAAATTATCCATATTTTTATCTTCGCTTGTGTTAGCACGTTGTCACATCAGTAGAATACTGCGTACAAAGAGGAGTGGAATATATAATGAAGATTAGAAATAAGGAATTAGGAATTGGAACTATTTCATTAGCATTATGCTTGGTTGGTATCTTGTTTTCAATTAGTTTTGGATATGTTAGTATCGGTGATTACATTCTAAATGGTATTGGACTAAACGCATGGTCTAATGGTAATCATGGAATTCATTATACGATTTTCTATTCGTTAATATTTTTCATTCCATCATTTTTCATCGGTGTAAAATACAAGGAAAATTACGGTTCAGAGATTGGAAGAAATATTTCTGCAATAACTGGATTCGTTATTTTTATATCTCTATTAGGTGTAGTTATTTAAGCCGTATTATTCTTATTTTGTGCATGAACAATGCTCAGGTTGGAACTTCACAAAATCCATATGCTGTTACGCAGTTCGAAGCAAATTTAAGAAGTTCGAATTTGTAGAGGGGGAGATTATGTCTAATTATTTGTATACAACATTCTTATTAGTTGTTTACTTTTACGTTATCGTGGACAGTCTTTATTCGTTTAATAAAGGTAAATATAATCCCTACATATTTTCTATGAAACAAACTAATAAGCAGGCAGTATTTAACTTTGTAATGTATATGGCGGTATCCTGGTCTGTTTACAATATATTGAGTAACATTAAAACGCCTCTGCATACTTTTCAATTGTTTTTTATAGTTTTTCTTTTTTGTTCTACACTTGTTATGAACGTTTTGAATTATTTATCTTATGCAAAGATTAAAGACTTAAAAATAATATTGCAAACCGTAATATATGATATATGTGCGATTGCTTTTTGCTTATATTTACTACAATTACAATAAAACCCAAACTAAAGTTTAGTTCTTAAGTTAAAGTAAAGCCTCACGTCATTCTTAAAGTTCGTCATATAACAACTGAAAGGATTACAAAGAAATCAGATAAGCAACACAGGTTATGTCTAGAATGGGAATTTGAATAGAGTTGGAATAGAAACAGAGAAGTAGGTAATATAGTGGAACTTGGTGCGATAATTACCATATTGCTTGCTACCTTTATGATGGTAGTAGGCTGGGGAGGGATGGTCAGAGTAACAAAGCAGCATAGAAGTTTTAAAGTGAAAGTCCTTTGCTATTTTATGATAGGCTGCGTGGTTCTATCTATGCTTTTCATCATTTTCATAATACTAGGACATTATTTCCGAGTTATATAATGTGGTTCAACGTAGGGCGATGGACGTAATGCTCGATGGATTTGATTTAGGAGGGAAAAGGATGAAAAGGACTTATTCAATTATGGCGGTTGCAATTGTGGTTCTTATTCTTGGAGGGATACTTATATACCTATTACCATCCAAGGCAACTGGTAAAACAATTGAACAAGCAATTGAGAAATCTGGTAGACAGGTAGTAAAGGTGATACACGAAGAAAAGGTTAAGGGCGGAGAAGTAGTTTTCTTTAATAAAAGTATTAATGGAGGAAAAGCTTCCACAATGGCCTGTGGATATATAAAAAAGACACTTTGGGGCTGGGAGTGGGCTGATGGTGGAGAGCATTCAGAACCAGGGCAACTAATGACGGCACAATACTTTCCCTCAATAAAAGATACACCTTTTCCGCTAGCTTTTGGAGAAATTTACGATTCTCAAATTGTTCGGGTTAGGGTACAGACTGACAAGGGAACAACAGATAAAGAAACAAGTATCGCGGAAAATGGGACGACTAGAATATGGTTTGTGTTTCTTAATCCTTCAGATGGGCCCCTAACAAAGGTCATTGGCCAGTCCCAGAGTGGACAAATCTTAGCCTCCAAAGATATTAGTTTGCTGCAAGCAGAATAATATACCAAGCAAGTAGACTAATAATAAAAGGTTATTTAAGTTATCTTTGCAGCTATTTCAAATCGGACCCAAGGAGCAAAATAAAGGTAAATCACTTATAGCTGGCGAAAACTTGGATGTCTCAGGAACGTTATAACCCAACTTCAATGTCGGTGTATTCTTAAAGAAAATTAGGAGGCTATATGTTGAAGCAACATATCATAGTAGGCTGGAAAGTAATCATTATAATTCTTTCCATGGGTTTTATTGCAGGATGTGGTCAACCCTCATCTGTTGCATCAGTAGGAGTTCAGTTTAATAATGAAGCTCAACTTGAACAAGAGGGTTTTGTTACAAAGCTAAACCAAGAAGTTAATATTGGAGATGAAAAAGTTATTCTTGAAAAGTTAGCTTTTGATAGAGATTCCATGGTTTTTGCATATAAAGGTGGAACCATACAATTAAGTGGATATGAATTCAATATTAAAGGTCTGGAACGTACTAAATCTCAAAAGTTTACACAACTAGTTACGACACCAAGTTTTGGAGCGACAGTAGGAAATGGCTACCACGTCGTGGTTGTTCCCCATAATCTCAAACTCGTTAACCAAAAAGTGTCTATTGAACTCAATATAAATGGACGAGATAACAAATTCACAATAAATTTCCCTGGAGACATAATTAATTCTTCAACCACTGAAGCAATGGCTGACTCAAATGGAAACGTCGTATTAAAGGATACTGCAAAAGCATCCTATAAGGTCGTAGTTTGCGTGGGATATACCATTGTGGAAAGCAAGGAAGATAGTGATTTTATTGTGGAAGACGAAAAGAACCAAAGGATTCAACAGTCTTCCAAGATGTCCACTACAGGAGAATCATTGGTAGTTTATGGACCATTAGCATTACCAAGAAGAGAGCCAAGCATAAAAGTTTATCCTGGTGAAAAGCTTGTTGTAGTCTCTGTTAAGTAATATGTTGTGGCGCGGTCGTAGGATTATGCGACTTAAACCGCCCTGTCCTATTCCTCAATGATAGAAGTAAAAAAACAGAAAAAAGGAGAGAGAGTATGAAAAAGATATATTTGGTGCTAATTATTTCAATTTGCTCGCTTAGTATTATA
>Ga0209123_1000463_pt1 | contig 52302 bp, 36 predicted proteins | sample BarGraIncu00431A_FD_184500 | JGI IMG/M metagenome (GOLD analysis project Ga0209123, IMG submission 184500) | Arctic peat soil microbial communities from Barrow, Alaska, USA - Barrow Graham LP Incubations 004-31A (SPAdes) (version 2) | ecosystem: Environmental > Terrestrial > Soil > Wetlands >... | reverse complement strand
CTTGCAAACGACTGTATTTGCAGGGGAATATACCATAAACGCCAATTCGGCACAAACAGTAAATACGGTAATTACCAAAATTATTTCAGTACGTTACGTCACAGGTTAGCTTTTGCAAAACCATCAAAATTAGCCACCAACGCTAACCCTGTACCAAGATCCTTGACTTCTGCAATTGCCAACGCACCTCTAGGTCACAACATTTTTACGCTGCCTAAGCTCCTTTCCCACGTTCTTCCTTTTTGCAAGAAATCCTATCTCTCTAGATGTACATTGAAATAATTTTATGTATCGTGTATAAACTGTGGCCTGTTTCAAATAAATCAACAACTGAAGTCCGAACAATCGTATCTATTAACATGCGATAACCATAATTAATTCATAAAGTCGATATAGCGTCTTGTCCCCGCAAGAGTTTGTTTTCCAAACTGACAAAGAACAAGCTGGCGCCTAGTAAAGTACTTACGTGTAATTTAGATGTGTTTTTCTTAATTTTGGTTTTATATTTGGTTGTGACCGGAGGGTAGGATTGTGAATGGACTGCGTACTGTAATTTGCCTGTTTCTTGCTGTGATATTCGGACTGCTTCCCGCCCCGGGACAGGCCGCCGTTGGCGACATCGTTACTGTCGCGGGCAGAGCGGTCGAAACCGACTCGGGTTTTCCCACGGGCGGTTCCCCCTCGGGCGTGGCGAGGGACGCAGCCGGGAATATCTATGTCGCCGACCACAGCCACAACTTCATCCTGAAGATGGCAAGCGGAACCGGGATCGTCACCGTCGTGGCAGGCAACGGAACGCCGGGAGCTTCGGGTGACGGCGCCAGTGCAACCGCCGCAAGCCTCAATGGACCCTCCGGCCTGGCTGTGGACGCCGCGGGCAATATCTATTTCGCCGACCAAGGCAATCTGCGGGTTCGCAGGGTGGATGCCGTCACCAAAATCATCACCACCGTGGCGGGTAACGGAGTATACGGGTTCTCCGGCGACGATGGCCCTGCCACCGCCGCCAGCTTCAAATTCCATACCGCGGATATCTTCACGGGTGTGGCGGTCGACGCCGTAGGAAATCTGTACATCGCCGACACGAATAACCACCGGATTCGCAGGGTGGACGCCGTCACCAAAATCATCACCACCGTGGCGGGGATCGGGCAGTGTACCTTTTCCGGCGACAGCGGCCCGGCAACCGCCGCGGCGATTTGTTATCCGGCGGGGGTCGCTGTTGACGCTGCCGGAAACCTCTTCCTCGCGGACTATTCCTGCCGTATCCGGAAGCTAACCGGTGCGTCCGGGATCATCACCACCGTGGCGGGCAACGGCATCGAGAGCTTTGCCGGAGACAACGGTGTTGCCACCGCGGCGAGTCTGGGGAAACTCGGAAGCATGGCCCTGGACGGCGCCGGGAACCTCTACCTGACCGATCAGGGCAATCAACGGGTTCGCAAGGTGGCTTTCGACACCAAATTCATCACGACCGTCGCCGGGAACGGCAGCCAGGGATTTGTCGGTGACAACGGTGCGGCGACGGCCGCGAGCCTGAGCGGCCCATCCGGCATTGCGGTTGACGATGCCGGAAACCTCTATTTCGCCGACACTTTCAACTCACGCCTGCGCAAGGTTGATGCCGCGACCAAGGTCATCAGCACCGTCCTGGGAGAGGGTGCCGGAGGTTTTTCCGGCGACGGCGGTTTAGCTCAGGCCGCGGACCTGAAAGGCCCGCGCGGGCTGGCCTTGGACCAATCCGGGAACCTCCTTATAGCCGAAACCGGTAACGGACGTGTGCGCAGGGTGGCGGCGGGAACCGGGATCATCACCTCCGTGGCGGGAAACGGCACGCCGGATTATGCCGGTGACAACGCTCTTGCCACCGCCAGGGGGCTCCAAGCTCCCACAGGGGTAGCCGTTGACGCCGCGGGCAACGTCTACATAGCAGATATGCTCAACAATGCGATCCGCATGGTTGCAGCCAAAGACGGAACCATCACCACTGTTGCCGGGACGGGGGAGAAAAATTTTTTCGGCGACGGCGGCCTGGCCATCGCGGCCAAATTGTCCTTTCCCTACAACCTAGTCCTGGATGGCGCGGGGACCCTTTACTTTACCGATGCGCTTAATAACCGGATCCGCAAGGTGGTGCTCGGCAGCGGGATCATCAGCACCGTGGCGGGGAACGATTCCACCGAATTCCTGGGCGACGGTGGTCTTGCCAGCGCCGCCAGCCTGCATACTCCCTCGGCCCTGGCCATTGACCACGCCGGAAACCTGTACGTGGCGGATCAGGAGCACTACCGTGTCAGGGTCATCGCCGCGGATTCCGGAAAGATCACGACGGTGGCGGGTAGCGGGACAGCAGGGGTGACCGGGGATGGCGGCAAGGCGACCATCGCGACTCTGGGTGAAGTCAGCGGTCTGGCTGTCGACGACGCCGGGAATTTATTTATCGCCGATTCAGAGAACGATGTGGTCCGAAAGGTCAGCGCCGCGACAGGTTTGATCAGCACCGTGGCGGGTTTTGTCAGCAACACCTATGGCTATTCCGGCGACAATGTCGCCGCCACGGCCACCACACTGTTCGGACCCTCCGGTATTGCCGTGGACCGCGGCGGGAACCTCTATATTGCCGATGCGGCGAATAACCGCATCCGGAAGGTAATTGGGAGTGTTAGCCCGGGCGAGATCGACCTTCCCGGTGCGCCCGGCTCGGTCGTGGCGCTTGCCGGCAACGCCCGGGCGACGGTCTCCTTCGCCCCCCCGGCGGCCAACGGCGGCAGCGCCATCACCTCCTTCACGGTATCGTCCCATCCGGGCTTTCTCAGCGTCACCGGGAACTCCAGCCCGATCACCCTGACCGGTCTCGCCAACGGGACCGCCTACAGCTTCACCGCGGTGGCGAGCAATGCCGCCGGCACCGGGCCCGTTTCGACCCCCTCCGCCAGCGTCACGCCAATGACCCTGCCCGGAGCCCCGACGAGCGTTAGTGCCGTCGCCGGCAACGCCCGTGCTTCGGTCTCCTTCTCCCCGCCGGCATCAAACGGCGGAGGCGTCATCATGAAGTACACGGTGACCTCAAGCCCCGGCAACGTGAGCGCCACGGGAGCCGTCAGCCCGATCATCGTGAACGGACTAAACAACGGGACCAGCTACAGCTTCAGCGTCAGCGCGACCAATGACGCCGGAACGAGTCCGGCCTCGGACCTTTCCAACAGCGTCGCGTTGATTGCGCTGCCGACCATTTCGGGCACGCCTTCCACGACCGCCCTGGTAGGCACCCTCTACAACTTCACTCCGTCCGCCACGACAGCCGCGGGCTTTACCTATACCGGTGGGCTTCCTCCGGGGATGGTCTTCAGCTCCACGACCGGCAGCCTGAGCGGCATACCGAGCGCCGCGGGGAGCTTCGGCGGCATCGTCATCAGCGCCAACAACGTCAACGGGGCCGCATCGCTGGCGCCCCTGACCATCACGGTGGCGGCGCCGCTACCCGCCCCCGCCGCGCTCGACGGCTGGAACTGGCGCGACCCGCTCCCCCAGGGGAACACGCTGAACGGCATCGTTTACGGCAATGGCCGCTACGTCGCCGTCGGGGTCAACGGGGTTGCCATCAGTTCCGGCGACGGAGTCAACTGGACCTCGCGCAAGTCCGGCACCGGCAGCACCCTCAACTGCGTAACCTTTGGCAACGGACAGTTCGTTGCCGCCGGCAATAATGGCGTCGTGCTCAGTTCCCCCGACGGTACGCTCTGGACGCCACGCTCCTCCGGTACCTCTGCCAATCTGTCCGGTGCCACCTTCGGTGGCGGGGAACTGGTGCTGGTCGGCGAGGCCGGCACCATCCTGACCTCGGTAAACGGGGCTGACTGGAATAACTCGCTGAGCGGGACGACCGACAAGCTCAACGCGGTGGCGTACGGAAACGGCAGCTTCGTGGTCGGCGCGGATAGCGGCCACTACCTCATCTCCGGTGACACGCTGCTCTGGAAAAAGATCGCCGGTTTCCCGGGCAACGCCATCGTCGCCCTAGCCTATGGAAACGGCAGGTTTGTCAGCCTCGTCTACAGCTCTTTCGTGTCGGTTTCCCTCGATGGCGAGAGCTGGAGCGCTCCCGTGCAGGTCGGCGAGAACAACCAGTCCCGCATCGCCTTCGGCAACGGGCTGTTCGTCTCGGTGAGCGGCAAAAACGGAACCACGGAGACCTCCAGTGACGGGGTCGCCTGGATCGGAAGTGGCACCCAAAGCGCGCTGACCGGGATCTGCTACGGAAACAGCGAGTTCATCGCGGTGGGAGTGAACGGCAGGGTCTTCGCCTCGAACTACGGAACCTTTTGGGGCGAACGGACCGCCACCATTCCCAACCGCTGGGCCGACATCACCTATGCCAACGGCAGATTCGTGGCGGTGGGGATCACCTACGATTCTGTCTGGAACGACCTGAGGCAGGCGTACGTCGCGGTTTCAACCGACGGCACCACCTGGACCAAGAGCCTGGCGTCGAGCATCGGCAGCATCGGGTTTCACGGGTTCACCGCGGTGGCCTACGGAAACGGCCGCTATGTCGGCGTGGGGAACTGGTGTGCTACCTCCACCGACGGGTTGAGCTGGCCGTCCATCTACTCGATGCTGACCCCCTACGAGACCCCGGCGGGCATCACCTTCGGTAACGGCATCTTTGTCGCCGTCGGCAACCTGGGAAGCATCGCGACCTCCACCGATGGCCTCAACTGGACCCTGCGCAAGACCGGAACCTCATCCAGTCAGGGGCTGAAGAAGGTCGCCTACAGTAATGGAGTATTCGTCGCCGTGGGGATTTACGCCTTAACCGTCTCCTCAAGCGACGGCGTGACCTGGACCGCGAGGAACCCCGGGCCTTTCACTGACCTGAGCGCGCTGGTGGGCGCCCAGGGGCAATTCGTGGCAGCGGGGATGACCAGCGACGGGACCGTGAAGAGCGCCACCTCCGCTGACGGGATCGCCTGGAGCATGGGAGGGGTGACCGGCACCAGCGCGGTCCATGCCGTGGCCTTTGGCAACAACACCTATCTCGCCTTGGGCGAGGCCGGCGAGTTCAGCAGCTCGCTTGACGGAGTCGCCTGGACCAAGCGGACCCCGGTGGCGGGTGGCGGAATCTACGGGGCGGCCTTCGGAAACGGGACCTTCGTCCAGGTTGGGTATAACGGGGAGATTCTGCAGTCATACTCCATGGCGGCGACCATCTCCGGGACTCCGGACACGCACGTGGCCGTCGGCGAGACCTACAGTTTCACCCCGGCCGCCAGCGCCGCCACCGGCTTCAGTATCGCCAACAAGCCTTTCTGGGCAAGCTTCAATCCCGCGACCGGAGCGCTGACCGGGACCCCGGCCCAAAGTGCCATTGGGAGCTACGGCGGCATCGTCATCACGGCAAGCCTTCCCGGCTATCAGATGTCGCTGCAGGCCTTCGCCATTACGGTCAACCTGCCGGCACCCGGCATCGGCGGGACTCCGTCCGGAAGTGCCACGGTGGGCGTCCCCTACAGCTTCACCCCCACGGCGACCAACGCCGGCAGCTTCAGCATCTCGGGGAGTGTCCCCCCCGGGCTTAACTTCGACAGCGCTAGTGGCACCCTGAGCGGGGTCCCCACGGCGGTCTGGACCTACGCCCTGGTCATCAGCGCCAGCAACTCCTTTGGCAGCGTGATGCTGCCACCCTTCACGATCACCGTGTCTCCGGCGGCGCCGATGCCTCCGGTTCCCGGGGATCCGCTGAGCATCTGGAACTCGCGCGATCCGCTCCCTCAGGGAAACCGCTGGTCCGACGTCATCTACGCCAACGGTCAATTCGTCGCCGTGGGGATCGCCTATGACTCGCACTGGAACGACCTGAGGCAGGCAGCCGTGGCGCTTTCCAGTGACGGCAAGACGTGGAGCACGCAGGTGCTCACCCCCATCGGCAGTATCGGCATAAACGGGCTTTACAGCGTGGCTTACGGTAACGGGAGATTTGTCGCAATCGGAGGCGCCAGCGCCATCTCGACCGACGGGGTGCACTGGGTCGGCCAAGGCGGGGGCGGAAACCAAGGCAGCTTCACCGGGATCGCCTTCGGCAAAGGTACCTTTGTCGCGGTTGGCACCTCAGGGAGCGTTTCGACTACCCCGGATGGGGTCGTTTGGACCGGACAAACCTCCGGGACGACCCTCACGCTGAAGAAAGTCGCCTACGCCAACGGGACCTTCGTCGCGGTAGGCGCCAATGGGGTCACCCTCTCCTCACCGGACGGAATCACTTGGACCCGGAGAAATTCCGGACCTTTCGGCACTTTCGGGGCGCTGGTGGTTGCCAAGGGGCAGTTTGTCGCAGCGGGCCTCGCGCTGGACGGGACGCAGAAAACCACGACCTCGGCCGACGGAATTTTCTGGAGCGTCGATGGCGTAACGGGAAGCGGCACCGTCAACGCACTCGCCTACGGCAACGACACCCTGCTCGCCCTGGGGGATGCCGGCGCGCTCAGCAGCTCGACCGACGGTGTCACCTGGTTCGCCAGGGCGCCGGTCGCTGCGACAGGTCTGTACGGCGCAGCCTACGGCAACGGCACCTTCGTGCTGGTTGGCTATGACGGAGAGCTACTGCAGTCCCACGGCACGGGAACCATCTCCGGGACTCCGGCGACCCACGTCACTGCCGGCACCCCGTACAGTTTTACTCCCCAGGCCAGCGGCGCGGTCAGCTTCAGCATCGCCAACCAACCGTCCTGGGCAAGTTTCGACGCCAGCACCGGTGCATTGACCGGGACCCCCGCTAACGGCGCGGCCGGCAGCTACGGGAACATTGCCATAACCGCCAACCTAAGCGTGGACAGCGTCTCCCTCCCCCCGTTCTCCATAACGGTCGATCTTCACCTGCTGACCATGACCGTCACCGTAGCGGGTAGCGGCGCGGGTACCGTTACCAGTGTGCCCGGCGGCATTGCCTGCATCAAGGGGAGCAGCAAGGATTGCAGTGCCCCCTTCATACTAGGCTCCCCGATAGCGCTGCAGATAACCGCCGACACCAACTCAACCTTCGGCGGCTGGAGCGTGGACTGCACCGGCACCGGTGCCTGCAACCCCGCCATGACCTCGGCCGGAAACGTCACGGCGACCTTTCTTGCAGCGCCTAAGGCTAGAGTCGGTATTGTCGGGTTTGACACCCTGCTGGCAGCCTGCAACGCCGCTGGCAACGGGGCGACAATTCAGGCTCGCGAGGTCGAATTTGCCGAAAATCTAGTTATCGCTAACGGTAGGAACGCGATTCTTGATGGTGGTTATAATGCAGCCTTTAGCACAAATGGCGGCTACGGCCAGACGACGGTAAACGGCAGTGTGAAAATAAGAAGCGGCCGCCTGACCGTGAACAAGTTAACAATACGCTGATGGTCACAAGGATGTTAAATAAGGGAAAAAGAAGGGGTGAGTGACTACGTAGTCACGCCGTAATAGCAAAAATACGTAATTTATCAGCATGTTAGCCTGCCGCACTCAGGATTGAAAATCCTCGTGTCGGCGGTTCGATTCCGTCTCTGGGCACCATAAAGAAAATCAGCCACTTACGTTAAATCGTGAGTGGCTTTTTTTTTGCGCCTCCTGCAAAGTCCTGCTCATGTCATCCGCCCCATCAAGCCCAACCTCGCGCCACCCCTTTCCAGGTTAAATTAAAAAATATTAACTGACTTGCTTGCCAGTCAACCGACATGTTCTATACTCGAGAGAAATTCCAACCGCACGGAGGTCTGGCGCCATGTTCTCAAACGACGTGTACGATATGCATTTTCTCAAGATGTCCATTCCCGAAATCTCCACCTGGCTGCTAGGCACGGCGGCCCTGCAGGAACAAAACCCCTTTCACGGCAGCACCATGCCTGATTGGGTCCCGGCCTGGGGAAGGTTCAGGCAGCATTCCGATGCCCTGATCAGCTTAGCGAAAGCGGCGGAAAACAAGGATACCGCCAAGGTAAAGGCGCGTGATGAGGAGCTGGCCGCCGCCTTGCTCTCGATCAACATCAACGCCTGCTATGTCGTCATGCGCGCCAAACATGAAAACAACGACGAGTTGCTCCACGGCATGGGGTACGAATTCAAGGAGAAAACCAGGAAGGTCCACGTTACTAGTGGCATTTCCCAGCTGCCGATGATCCTCAAGCTCAAGCGGGGCCCCGATCCGGGATCCGTAGTCGTCATCTTTCAAATGGATCCGGCTGCCGGTTTATACCAGCTGCAGATATGCAAGGGAGAGCCGGCAGGTGAGGACTCCTTTAAAGATGGGGGTAATTTCAAGGCCATCCGGAACGTCATCAATAACCTGGAGCGTGCAAGCTGGTACTACTTCAGAGGGAGGACCCACGGCAACAACGAAAGCGGCCCCTGGAGCTCCCCGGTTGGCATCATAGTGGTATAAAAAGATATATGAAAGAGGCCGGTCCCCCAGCCCTGGCAGGTGCTAGGCGGCCCGGAAACCGACTAGCGGGACCGGCCTCGATTTTATCCTGACTCTCCCTTCCCTTTCCGCCGTCCTGTCGCAATCCCGCCTGAAAGTCACCAGCCAAGTCAGCACAATAAATGCCGGGTTCACAGCACCTCGCCCCCCTGACGCGCCATAAAAGAGCGGCAAAAGTGTTTCTCCGAGCAGGAATTTTCTTTTCCTGAAGGAGAAAGGAAAATTCTTATCAGCAGATGCCATCCGCCGGCGGGCAATTGCCTTTGCCGGTGGGCAAAAAGGAAATCCCGAAGCGCGAAAAGAAATTCCTGCGCGGCAAAAGTGTTTTCCCGCGCAGGAAATCTTTTTTCCTGAAGGGGAAAAGAAAATTCTCGTCAGCGGATGCCATCGGCCGGCGAGCAATTGCCTTTGCCTTTTCACAAAAAGGAACCCCCGAAGCGCGAAAAGAAAATCCTGCGCGGTAAAAGTGTTTCCCTGAGTAGGAAATCTATTTTCCTGATGGGGAAAAGAAAATTCACGTCAGCGGATGCCATTGCCCGGCGGGCAATTACTTTTGTCGGTGCATAAAAAGGAAATCCCGGAGCAGGAAAAGAAATTCCGCTCAGCGGATACCATCGTCCGGCGGGCATTTCCTTTTGCCGGTGCACAAAATGGAAATCCCGGAGCAGGAAAGGAAATTCCTGCGCGGGAAAAGTTTTTCCCGAGGTGCAACCGACGGTATGGCTCGATCCCTGGGCTGATTACTTGAGAGGTTTTTACTTTTTCTTTTGCACCTGCAGGGGACTTTCCAGCGGTTTCAGATGCAGGGCACCGAGGTGCTCGATGCTCACGTTGTGAACGAAGGCCAGTACCAACTGTTCTGCACAAAAAAACGGAAAAGTTTTGAGCGGGAATTCGCTTCACCGCAAAGGCGCAAAGCTCGCAAAGGAAAGACTAAGAAATCCGATTTTAGGGATTTTGCATCTGGGCGAAGAAACTGAAGGAAACTCTGGCAGGTAGGCACAAGTTTTCCGCCTTGTCTGCTGGGTGGGCAAGGAGTGACAACGTAGTTACTCAGTAGGATCCCTGCCTTCCCTTTATGGCAGCTATCATGATCAGAGCCGCCAGGGCTACGTCACGTCGTTGATTGAATGAACTGGTGGTCGATCTTGTATACAACACTCTAACTAAACGAAGCTCTTGAATGCTATGCTGTTTCCATCGGACCAGTTTTCTTGGCTTGGTGTAGCCTATGAGTTATCGCATAGTTGACGCGTCAAGATTTGTTATGAATTGTAAAAAAAATTATTGACCAAATGAAACTAGGGTGTATATTCAGCCGCAGATGGTCAGCAAATGGTTGAAATGTAAGCCCTATGTCTAGGAATATATAACGGCGTGTTGGAACGCTGCTGGATTCATCTGGATTAATTTTGTACAGCTAATTCTTTTGTGTTGTTGGGACGCCTGTTGTGCAGGCTGCCGATTTAATATAATGGTTACTTTTTAGTTTTAGGCTGAGATCAAAGAATCCACGAGGAATCCTGCTGTGTACTTTTACCTGCAAACTAAATTGCATAAGTACCGATTGCTCCTGCTCCTCCCTTTTTTGGTGTCGCACTGCCTGTTCTATCTGTCTCTGCATTACCCCGCCGGCGACAGTTCCCGCAGTTTCAAGGAAGCCCCCCCACACTTTACCAACCATAGCCTTTCCATCGAAGCCCTGCAGGTGGCAAAGGTACGGCAGCTCGCTAAAACCATCGCCACCTCGACGCCGGTCGCCGTTGCTCCGGTTCAGGTTACCCTCAAAGCTCCGGTGTTTTGCGTCGTGGGTCTGATTGTCATCCCTTCGCTCCCGGTAGCTGCTTTCCATCCTCCCGCGTTATTTCCCTCCCGTGCTTCACCAGTCTGAGCACACCTCTGTCTCAAAATCAGCACGCGCCTGTACCTGATCAGCACCCCAACTTACGTTTGGATGAGGGGAAAGTGGCTTTCCCCCTCCCTAACCCTCCCCCTCCGGGGTAGGGGACAATTGGACTTGTTCTGAGGTTTCTAGCAGTTCCTTTGGGTAATAGGACCTTCAGACTTGTTCCGGGAATCCTCAGAAGCTTCCCTCAGGGAGTTGGGACTGCTACCAACGTCTGAACTTACCCGGGAGTTGCCTTCTGCAACCGCGGAAGGACGGGTCACGCGCGTGCTGAAATTCACCTGAGCTAAGTGATTGTGCTCATGGTCGATAGCAATGAGAATCCACCAGAAGGAGGCGAAGTAATGAGGCTTACTATGAAGCTTTCAAGTCTTTCGTTAACGCTGCTGGTTATGGCATGCCTGCCGAGGCTGTCGCATGCCGCAGAGTTAAAACTGACTAGCTCCACCCAATACCTGTGGTACCAGGATTATATTTCCGATAAAACGCAAAATGACGTGGCACAGTATCTCCGGCTGAACGTGACCAGGCTCGACAAGGAGGGAAAAGCCAGCGTTTTCGCCTACGGCAGGGCCTCGCAGCAGGTTACCAGCGACGAGGGGCTGCAGGGGAGACTGTACTACCTGTATTTCAGCTACCGGGATGCCTTCAACGACCATCTCGACCTGCGTCTTGGCAGAACCTACGTCCACTCGGCGGCGGTTGCCGGCACCATCGACGGCCTCTTCCTCGACCTGAAGAATCTCGGTCCGCTGGGAGTCACCGGCTACGGCGGCCGGGAGGTGCTGTTCCTGAACAAGGCCGAGGTGGGGGGCGGCAATGTCATGTCCGGCGCCAGCGTCTACCTGGACGCACCCAAAAGCACCCACCTCGAGGTGAGCTACGGGAACAAGTACCGCAATTCCGACCTGGCACGCGAGAACATCGGCCTGGACTATTCCACCACTCCCTTCGACATCTTCAATACCTACGGGCGGGTGAAATACGACACCATCGGGGACCATTTCAACGAGCTGCTCTTCGGAGCGAAGCTGGTCCCTATCGCCGACCTGAGCCTGAAGGTCGAGTACTATCAAAGCCGGCCTACTTTCGACAACAACTCCATTTACACCATTTTCAACGTCGACAAGTACCGGGAAGTCAGTGCTGGCGCCGAATATGCCTTCACCAGCAACTACCGCTTAAGCCTCAAGTACGCCAAGGAGTTTTTCGGCGAGGGAGCTGAGGCGAATGTCTATGACCTGGGTCTCATCGCCCGCCCGGTAAAAAATCTCAGCATCGGCGGGAGCTACGAAAAAAGGGACGGCTTTTCCGGGCGGCTGAGCGGCTTCAGGCTCAATGCCGGCTACGACATCGAAAAGGCTAAAATCCAGGCCGGGATCGATTACGACGACTTCACAAGGCAAGACTCGCGCGGAGATACTGCGAAGAAGTACTGGACCGGCGCAGATTACCAATTCAATAAGCTGATCGGCCTCACCGCGAGAGTTGAGTGGGATGTTAACTATAGGGATAGCGACAGCTGGCAGGGCTTTACAGCGGTCAACATCAACTATTAAACTTTGTGAGGGAGCCATGTTAAACAAAAAGATCTTTCCGATAATCCTGCTGTGCACTGTCTTGATCGTGGCGCTGGCCGGCATGTCAAACGCCAAAACCGATCACAAGGAATACAAAAACTCCACCCTGAATGATTGCAAGGACTGCCATAACGGCGCCGCCATCGTGGGCAATCACGGCGGCACCCGGGAGCACCGGCTCCTGGCCGAGAGAGCCGGCGCCAACTGCACCGACTGCCACCAGCAATCCTTCTGTCTCGACTGCCATAACGGCGGCAATGTGGAGGCAAGCAAGAATAAGAGCCTGTCGAGGGCAGGGGAGACCATGCCGACGACGCACCGCTCCGACTTCATCTCCATCCACGCCATCAAGGCGAAGGATGACCCCCAGAACTGCTACCGCTGCCACGAGTCGCGTTTCTGCTCGGACTGCCACGCGAAGTCGAACCGCGGCGCCATGCAGGTCAAGAACCACACGGCGGTCGGCAACACCCAGCGCTATTTCATCACCCTGGACCCCTCTCCGGCGAATCTGGCGGCCCATGCTGCGGACGCCCGGAGAAACCTGCAGTCCTGCGAGGGGTGTCACCCCGATGCGCAGGCCTGCTCGCGATGCCACGTTCTCACTCCAGGCGCCCCGATCAGAAGGTAGCGGCACGCCCTAAAAACTCTCTGTTTCAAAGGAGGCAGCAAATGAAGGACATTTTTACCGTTGTTGCTGGTGAAATGCAAAAAGACGCCTCGACCGCCGAAATAACCGAGCTGATCCGCACCCAGATCTCTCGGCGCAGGTTCCTGCAGGCAACCGGCGTTGCCGGGGTCGGGGTAGCTTCCCTGTGCATCTTTGGCTGCGGCGGCGGGAGCTCCACCGCCTCGCAACCGCGCCAGGTCTTCGTCGCTAACGCCCTGGGCATGGTCGTCGCCGAGCCGACGCTCTGCGTGGGCTGCCGGCGCTGCGAAGCGGCCTGTGTCGGCTACAACGAGGGAACCTCCGGTTCCACCATCGTGCAGCCCTCCATCGCCAAGGTGAAGGTCAACCGCAACATCAGCTTTGGCACCGGCGGGGCGTCGACCGACTTCGCGCGCGGCGACGGCGACTTCGGGAACTTCCGCACCGTTCAGGACACCTGCCGCCAGTGTCCGCACCCGGTCCCCTGCCAGCTCGCCTGCCCGCACGACGCCATCGAAGTGATCGACCCGGTGAACGCGCGGGTGGTCAATCTCGACAAATGCGTCGGGTGCGGCATCTGCGTCGCGGCTTGCCCCTGGGCCATGACCTCTCTCACCGGCCTGGTAAACCAGGCGCTCACCCATGCGACCAAGTGCAACCTGTGCGCCGGCAACCCCGAGTGCGTCCAGGCCTGCCCGGCGGGGGCCCTCAAGTACCTCCCCTGGACCGACCGGACCAAGGACGTGGCGACCCGCCAGACTGTCCCCGCTTCGCTGCAGTTCGCGGCCGGCGTGCTGGACAGCTGCAGCAAGTGCCACTGATAAGGGCGCACAACTTTAAAACTATCCATTTCTAGGAGGCAGAAAATGCAATACGGCGGATGGACTGGAAAAATATTGAGGGTCGACCTGACAACCGGCGCAATCACGACGGAAGACACTGCAAAATATAAGGATTTCATGGGCGGGACTGGCTTTGGTTACAAGGTGTTGTGGGACGAGGTCCCTCCCGGCGTTAAGGCGAAGGACCCGGAAAACCGCATCGTTTTCGGTGTGGGGCCTTTGACCGGCACCGGGGCGCCTTGCACCGGGCGCGTCTCGATCACCACCCTGTGGCCGGCTCACGCCAATGAGCTGCCGGGCTCCGGGCATATGGGGGGGCACTGGGGCCCTGAGCTGAAGTACGCCGGCTGGGACTCCATCATCGTGCAGGGGGCGTCGGCCACGCCGGTCTGGATCAAGATAGTCAACGACAAGGTCACCATCGAGGATGCTTCACGGCTCTGGGGGAGCGGCATCTTCCGCGCTACCGAAGAGATTACCTCCATCATGGGCGCCGGATGCCATGTGGCGGCCATTGGCCAGGCGGGCGAGAACCTGGCTCGTTTGTCCTGCGTCATCTGTGACCGCTCCCATTCGGCGGGCGGCGCCGGCTATGTCATGGGGGCCAAAAACCTGAAGGCTATCGGCGTGTTGGGTACCGGAGCCCTGAAGGTGGCCGCCGACAAGAAAACCTGGGCTGACTACAACAAGCATTACCTCAGCATGATGGGCGCCAACAACCAGATGGTCGTGCCGCGCACCAAGCAGCCCTGGGCGGAATACAACAGCTCCGGTTCGCGCTGGACGGCTGACAAGGGGATCTTCTGGGGCGCCGCCAATCCGCCGGTCGAGACCGGATACTGCGCGGACGTGGAGCACGCCTCCGTCGACTGCCCAAGCCCCCTCAATAAGATCGGGCTGCGCACTCACAAGGGGTACGGCGACTTCGGCGTCCCCGGGATGAACCACACGGTCAAGATGAACGGCTGCCACGCTTGCCCGATCCGCTGCCACATCGCGATGGACATACCCGCCCTGGAGCAGTACGGCGTTTCCCGCTACCAGCAAAACACCTGCATCGGCAACTCCATCGCCACCAGCCTGGTGACCGGAACCAACGCTGCAAACCCCGACGCCGGCATTACCAACGCCGCCATGAGTAGCGCTATGTGCGACGACTTCGGCTTCTGGAGCGATTACAGCCTGTACTCCGCCGATTACAAATGGGCTTTCAGCCACGTCATGACCCAGGCGGAGGTCGATGCCCTGGGACTCACCACCACGCTGAACGCGAGCGGGCTCACCTTTGTGGGAAAGACAACCTTCCAAAACCGCCTCCCTCCCGCAGAACTGACCCTTTTGTCAGGAAACGCACTGGGTGCCAAACCCTACACGGCCAACACGCCCTGGGCGAGGGCGGAAGCCGGCGACCCGTCCGTGCTGCAGGTGCTGATTCCGCTTATCTGCGCCAACGGCAAACTGATACCCGGGACCACCACCCCGGTGCCGGTGATCAACGGTCTGGCAGCTCCGGTCTTCGCCAAATCGGTTTGCATGGGCCCCGCGTGGCTCGCGAAACAGTGGCCGGAGATCGGTTACTACAATAACCATGGCAAGAGCGCCTCGAGCGCCAAGATGAACCACGCCAAGCACCATGGTGTCGAGAGCTTCGGCCAGATCGGCGTGTTGAACGGCATGCTCTGGAACCGGGACTCCCAGAACCACACGCACCAGAATATCGTCGGCTGCGGTCTGCCGACGACTCTGATCAACACCATCATGAAGGAGCTGTTCACCAAGGGGAATTCCCTCTTCAACGATCCCACCGGAACCGACATCACCTTTGTCTCCGCCGAAACCGGCTACAAGGCGGTGACCCCCGGGATGGCCGCGATGACCGCGGCGTCGGCGATCTACCTGGAATTGTACAACTCGCTGACCGTCTGCAACTACACCCTGCCGGTCTGGGTCTCGCCGCTCAAGAGCCTGGGCTACCGCGGGGACGCCTCGCTCGATGCGCAAACCTACTCCCTGGTCACGGGCGACACCGTGGACCAGAAGGGGCTGGAGAAGATCGGGCTAAGAATATTCACCCTCTTCCGTGCGCTGACCGCGCGTTATATGGACTATTACGTCAAACAGGGAAATCCTGCCAAGTCAGTCGTCATGCGCACCGACCATGACCAGGTGAATGACTGGATGTTCGACAAGATTGGCGACACCACGACCGGTGCGGTCACCGGCCCGGGAACCGGTATTCCGAACTCCGTATCGGGCAATACCGATGGCTATCCGAAAACCGACGTGGCGTTCACCGGCACGACTCAGTTGATGACCCGTGCCGATATCGACAAGGGAAGGGATCTCCTTTATGCGCAGTTCGGCTGGGACACTGCCACGGGGATGCCGACCGCGGCAACCCTGAGCTCTCTGGGGCTGGGCTATGTCCAGGCTGCCATTCCTGCCCTGATCGTAGGGTGAAACCGGAAGCCCCCGGGAAACCGGGGGCTTCATTTCGTTTTGAGGTTTTTGTCTTTTCTTGACCCATCCCCACCCTGTCCCTCCCTTGAAGGGGAGGGGACCTTAAAGGGGAGGGGACCTTGACGGCGGGGAGGTCTGAACTATGCAGCAGGAACAATCAGCATCCGAGGCAAGCGCGCAGCCCGAAGCGGCCGAAACCAGGCAGGCCGGACCGGTGGAAATCGACCAGACCAATCCGGACCAAACCGGGCAGGCCGCAGGCACGGTGGAAGCTACAGAGCCACTCGCAAACGCCCAGGAAGGCGAAGTGCGGGTCAGCTTCGAGGAGGAAAGCCCCGAGGCGCTCAAGGCAAAGACCGAGGCGATCATGGTCCTGCTGGCGGAGCGGGTGCGGGAGGATTCGCGGGAACGCGCCGAACTTACCCCGGAGGATGTCATCCTCGCGCTGCACCTCGAGCTGCGCTACGGAAAGATCGCAGTCGATGCCGTCTTGAGCGAGATGGCGGCCGATGGGCGCTACCTGGATATCAAAAGCATCACCACCGTCACCGGGTTACTCTATGTTTATTCCGGGAGCTTCCTGCCGGAAGACGAGGCGCTGGCGAAAAGCGTCATCGAAGAAGCGAAATTCCTGCTGGCGAGCGCGATCAGGGCGGATTCGCGGGACCTGGTCCGGCTCACGCCGGTGGGCGAGATCTACGCCATGGCCCCCGATACGGATGCCTCCATCATCGACGTTCTGCTGAAAGGGATGCCGTCGGAGCTGCGCTATGCCGACATCAAAAAGGCGACGGACTCCAGCGGGGCCGAGTACTACCACTCCGACATCTATCTGACGGAAAGCTACGCCGTCACACTGATGCTCGCCATGGCCGGGGACCACCTGATAACCATCGCAGAAACGATCCGGGAAGAATCGAGGATTTACCCCCGCACGACCAATGTCGCGATTTTCCGCGACCAATCGGTTTACGGCGTGCCTGCCGAGGATCTGGATACGGTTCTCTGGAACCTGCTGAGAAAGCCGGAGTACTCGGATCTCAAGCGGATCGTCCATCCGGTGACCAGGGCGGTACACCTGTATTCGGATACTTTCGTAAGCGAAGCCTCGGCATGGGCCATGATGGACTGGGAAGAGGTCGGTCGGGCCAATAACCCTTGAGTGCCGGGCCGTATGGGGATAATTCGGGCAGCATTTCCCAGCTACCATACCTTGAGGGTCCTGCCGTTAAGTTAAGGAATACCGGGCGCTTTTATCCCCCCTATGAAATAGGGGGCGAAGCCGAACGTAGAGAGGCAGGGGGGGGATTAAAGACCCCCCTGTCTCGCTACGCGAGCCTTCCCCCCTGTTCCACAGGGGGGATACTGCCGGCTCCAGTCCCAGTCCTTAACTTAATGGCAGAGAAGGGGAGGGGGGACTGCGGATATTTGAGCAAGGGAAAGGGGATCGGGGCAGTTTAGGAGGTGCAGATGACGCCGAGCAAAGAAAAGAAGCGCGCAACGCGCAGGCGTAACCTGCTGCTACCGGTGGCCCTTTTCGCCCTACTCGTTCCTCTTGGCGGCTGTGGAACCGGCAGCAAGCCGGCAGCTGTCCAGGAGCCCGCAACGACTTCCTCCAGCACGGACAACTCCTCGCAACCGGTGGTCATCCCGGATCCCACGCAAGGTGGCGCCGGCACGACCGGCAGCCCCGCGCTGGCGAACCAGGCGGATCTCGAGCGCCTGGCGGCGATCGGGTCCTGTCCGGCCTGCCTGCTGGCGGGGGCCGACCTCTCGGGGCGGCAGCTGAACGGGGCGAACCTGGGGGGGGCGGGACTGGCCGGGGCCAACCTGAAAGGCGCGCAACTAAACGGGGCGAACCTGGGCGCCGCCGACCTCACCGGCGCGGATTTACGGGGTGCGCAGCTAAGTGGTGCGAACCTGGAGCATGCGACACTGGTCCGGGCGAACCTTGCCGGAGCGGACCTGACGGGGCGGATCTGAAGTTCTGGGCGAACCTGAGCGGAGCGGATCTCACCGGGGCGAACCTATCGGGCGCTGACCTCTCGGCGGGCTCCCAATATCTCTCCTACGCGAACCTCACCGGGGCCATCCTCGGTTCGGTCAATCTGAGCGGCGCCGTCTGGATCGACGGCAGGGTCTGCAGCGGAACTTCAATCGGACAATGCGATTAACTAAAACCCCTCCGATAAGGAGGCTGGGCGACAACCAAGGAAGGGAGCTAGCTATGCCAAGAGCAAAAAAAGGTGACAGGGTCCAGGTGCACTACACCGGCACGCTGGATAACGGCAGCATTTTTGACTCCTCCGGAGGAACCGGGTTCGTCATCTATGCGCCGATGGAGTTTGCCCTGGGGCAGGGCGACCTGCTCCCCAAATGCCAGGAAGCACTGGTCGGCCTGGAGCCGGGGCAAAGCGTAAAAGTGAGGGTCGCCTACCGGGATGCCTACGGCCCGCGCAACGATAGCCTGGTGTTCGTCACGCCGCGCTCCGAGCTGAGCCCCAAAGAGGAGCACCTGGACAGCTGGCGCTATCCCAACGGCAGAAAACAGCTGAGATACACCCCGAAAAAAGGCGACCTGATGGAGATTTCTCTGATGGACGGCGAAACCTTGCCGGTCGTCGTCGCCGAGGTGGGTGAAGAAACCGTCACCCTCGATGCCAATCACCCCCTGGCCGGTCAGGACCTGAACTTCGAACTCAAGCTGGTAAACATTCTTTAAAGGACAGGATAGCCATGGGAAAAGTTCTTTTCTATCAAAATGGCTCCGTGCGGGCCGAGGAAGCAGACGTGGTACGGGAGTTTCCCCTGGAGCTCGTGGTCAACGGGCAGGATCTCGCCACGCTCATCACCTCGCCCCACGAGCTGCGCTTCATGGTCGCCGGCTTCCTGCGCCTGCAGGGGTTTGTCCGGGAGCTGGGCGATTTTGATCTCTTTAGCGTCTGCGAAGATTTCGGCATTGCCAACGTGAAGATCCGCGGTGAGCTCCCCGAACGGCTCAAGCCCACGCTCACCTCCGGCTGCGGCACTGGCATCACCTTCGCACTTCCCAAAACGGCCGAATCCGGCTCGGGGCGGCGCGTTCCGGCGGGAGCCTTCACGACGGCCGCCGTATTCGGGCTGATGGAGGAGCTGGCCCGCAAGGCCGACAACTACAAAAGCCACGGAGGGATCCATTCCGCGGCGGTGGGAGACCAGGGGGGGATGCTCCTCTACGCCGAAGACATCGGCCGGCACAACACCCTGGACCGGATCGCAGGGGAGGCGCTCTTCAAGAGCATAGACCTTTCCGGAAAGGCGCTGGTCACCTCGGGGCGCGTCTCCACCGAGATGGTCGCCAAGGCCGTGCAGCTCGGCATCAGCCTGATCGCTTCGCGCACCTCACCCACCGACATGGCGGTCCGGATGTGCGAGGAGGCCGGCATCACCCTGATCGGCTACCTGCGCTCAGGAAGATTCAACGTGTACAGTCATCCGGAGTGCTTCGCGGCGCCGGTAAAGGGGCACGAGGAGCAGGCCGCGCTGTGGGCTATCTGAAGCCTTAAATCACTGGAGCCAAGATATTTATGCGACTGATCGATTCACATGGCAGAAATATCAATTACCTGCGTCTGTCGGTAACCGACCGCTGCAACATGCGCTGCCGCTACTGCATGCCCCGAGAGGGGATCGTTAAAAAGGAGCACGAGGAAATCCTTTCTTACGAGGAGTTGCTGCTGATCGCTCAGACGGCGGTCGGGCTCGGCATCCAGAAGATCCGCGTCACCGGGGGCGAGCCGCTGGTGCGGGCGGGTATCGTGGACTTTCTCCAGCGGTTGGCAGCCATCCCGGGGCTGCGCCACCTGGTGCTGACCACCAACGGCATGCTTTTGCCGGAGTTGGCAGATTCCCTGTTCCAGGCAGGAGTGCAGCGCCTGAATGTGAGCCTCGACTCCCTAAAGCCCGCGACTTTTGCGGAAATCACCCGCGGCGGCGAACTTAACCGTGTGCTGGCTGGACTGGACGCGGCCGAAAAGGCCGGCTTCCCACCCCCGAAACTAAACGTGGTGGTCATGCGCGGGGTGAACGACGACGAGATTCCCGCGCTTGCCGAGCTGAGCCTGACGCGTGGCAACACGGTCCGTTTCATCGAATACATGCCGGCGCTGCAGGAAGCCCGCTGGCAGCGCTTCTGCATATCGGGGAGCGAAATCCTGGACCGGATCCGGCTGCGCTACAGCTTGAAGCCCGTGGACAAGGGGGCCCTGGCCGGTCCGTCGCAGGACTTCCACATCCCCGGAGCGCGAGGCAATATCGGCATCATCACCGCCGTCTCGAGCCACTTCTGCCACGACTGCAACCGGATCCGGGTCACCTCCACCGGAAAGGCCCGGGGGTGCCTCTTTGACGACGGAGCTACCGACCTAACGGCCTCGCTGAGGCCGCCGGACCTGGCAGAGTTGGCAAGACAGCTGAAGGATATCGTTTCGGGCAAGCCGGAGCGACACGCCCTTTCCCAGGGCGGCTACCGTCACCAAAATTTCGCTATGGCGCAGGTCGGAGGTTGAAAATGGCACAGGTTTTAGCGGTATGCATCAGTGAAAAAAAGGGTGAGCGTAAGAAGCCGGTGCCGGAAGTGCAATTGCGGGAGAATCACGGGATTGTCGGCGATGGACATGCCGGAGACTGGCATCGCCAGGTGAGCCTATTGGCAAACGAGAGCATCGACAAGATGCGCAAACTGGGGCTGGACGTTTCGGCCGGGGACTTCGCCGAGAATATCACCACCAGCGGCATCGATCTGGTGGCGCTGCCGATCGGCACCCGGCTGCAGGTGGGCGGTGCCCTCCTGGAGGTGACCCAGATCGGCAAGGAGTGCCACACCCGCTGTGCCATCTTTTACCAGGCCGGCGACTGTGTCATGCCCAGGGAGGGGGTTTTCGCCAAGGTCATCAGCGGCGGGATCATCCGCCCGGAGCACGAGTTATGCGTGGTTAGCTAGCATCTTCATACGGTGAGCTTTTGCTCCTTCACAAAACGGCCGATAGCGCGGTCCATGCTGGAGATATGCTTTATCAGCCATTTCGTCATGGACATGCTGACTGAGGTAACCAACTCCTCCGTTGGCCCTTCACGCCTCAAAAGGTCTTTGAAGGCCGTGACTTGGCGGGCGAAAGCCAGGTGCGCCAGGCGATGCTGAGAAGCCTCAGGGAAACCGATGCTCTGCATGAGATGTTCCTCGTCGGCAAAATGGCCTATCATATAGGCGTCGAGGAATTTGAACAACTGGGCTACCTCATGGGCTCCCTTTCCCTCGACCCAAGCAGCCAAGAGGGCATTGAACTTGCCGAAAAGAAGCTTGTGCTGGTGATCTATTTCCGCAACTCCCACCGACAAAGAGTCCTGCCACTCAATCTGCATGCAAAGTCCCCTCAGAATCTCCCAACTAATAGAGAGCGACTGCACAAGTAGCATGTTTTAGTCGAAATGAAAAGGATCACTGCCGGGAGCAAGAGCGGGAGGGGAGACTCTCCCTCCCCAACGCCCGACGGCCCGGACCAGGCTGAAACGTAGCTGACCAATCTGCGCCCTGGCCTTGTGCCCTACTCATCTTCGGTGAAGGCACTTAAGGGTTGCCTCCCGATTTGGCTCAATCATTATTTTCACAGACCAATTGCCCTGGCATGGTTTGACTCTTCTCGGTGGAGATCACCTAAATCTGCATCGCTGATCGCAATGTGGGTCAGTAGCCAAACTTTCAAAAAAGAAATTATGTCCAAGGTAAGGTGCCCTGTTCCATCCTGAAAATTCTTTTTAAGTTCGACCAGCCTCTGGACAAATCTCTGATGATCCTGGACGTGTTCTTTTGTTCTCGAATAGTTTCGAACGCGCATCCAACTTTCTTCATCGCTAAAATGGCGGGTGGTATACGTGGTTAATGCATCCAGTATCTCCTGGGATCTGTTTTCATTGCGTTTATGGGACATGAATACATCGAATATCTCATTCAGGAGTGTCATTAAGTGCTTATGATCATTGTCAAATTGCTCTATACCTATCAAATATTTGTCATTCCATTTTGGACGCGGCATGTTAGCTTCCTTTGCAGTTCATCTGAAATATCTTAAGCCACGTAGGTTTCATTGGGCCCATCCCGCCCCTTTGCGGTACAAAGAGACAGGTTAACGGGAACCGGTTCACGATTGGTGCCAATGAGCCTTCTGCAGCTATTTCAGTGTCTTGGCAGATGAAATGAAAAGGGAAGTGTCCCCTTATGGGGCGTCTTAGGTGCCAACTCAGAATTTAAAGCGGTGAAATGCTGCGACGGACAGGAAACCAGGTGTGCCGAGGGGCGTGATCGGACTTAGTTCCCGATTGTCCCGGCCTGTCACGATAATGTCTGTCCCTAATTGTCACGACGTGTCCCCGATAGGGACAGCCAGCCAAGGGCAGTCGGGGGCAACCCTCAGGCCCGGCGACGTTCCGGTAATTGGCACCCCGTCTGCAACCTAAGGGCTACCGCGCTCGGCGCTGAAGAGTCTTCCTCCTCCGCAGCCCAACCTGCTGCGCAGGCAAGGCAACTGCAGAACCTGGTCAGCAGGTTCAGGATTTCCTGAACGGGCGGGCTTTCACCTTTGGGGTGTGAGGGGGACTCCACCCCGTACATCCCTGGTAGCTAAGGCTTGTGCGGGGCTTACCCTGGAATTCCAAGCCAGGTCGTCGTGCTACTCCGCCGCCCGTGCCACTCTGAAATTTTGGTAAATGGCGGTCAATTCCGGCAGCACCGACAAAAAGGCGTCGACGACCTTGGGATCAAAATTCGCTCCCCGGCCGCGTACGATCTCCCCGATCGCGTCGGCGAGCGGCCAGGCCTGCTTGTAGGGGCGCACCGAGGTAAGGGCGTCAAAGACGTCCACGACCGCAACGATCCTGCCAAAAAGTGGAATCTCGCTTCCTTTGAGCCCGCGTGGGTACCCCTCTCCATCCCAACGTTCATGATGGGTCAGCGCAATGAGCGCCGCCGCGTCCAGTAAACGGTGCTGGTGCGTGCCGATGATCTTCTGGCCGATCTCGCAGTGCGTCCGCATGATGGTCCACTCGTCCTTATCGAGTTTGCCCGGTTTGAATAAAATGCTGTCGGGAATGCCGATCTTGCCGGTGTCGTGCAGGGCCGCGGCATTGTAAAGGAGTTCCGCCTCGCTTTCGGGAAGACCGTAGGCTTTGGCAATTACCCTGGAAAAGTGGCAGACCCTGAGCACATGGAAACCGGTTCCGCTGTCCCGGTATTCTCCCGCGGAGCCGAGCCGGGTCAGTATCTCCAGGCGAGTCAGGTTCAGTTCGGCGGTGCGCTCCCGCACCTGGCGCTCCAGTTCCCGGCTCTGATCGTACAGGGCAAGGTGCGTCTTGACCCGGGCGCGCACGATGGACTCGCGAATCGGCTTGGTGATGAAATCTACCGCGCCGCAATCGAACCCGTGGGATTCGTCCTTGCTCTCGCCGAGCGCCGTGACGAAGATGACCGGGATGGAGCGGGTCATGGGATCGCTCTTGAGCGCCCGACAGGTTTGAAAGCCGTCCATCTCCGGCATCATCACGTCGAGCAAGATAATGTCCACCGGCATGGAAAGGCAGATATCGATTGCCTGTCTGCCGCCGGTTGCCACCACGACGGTGTACTCGTCCATGAGGGCGGCGTTCAGGAGACTGATGTTTTGTGGCATGTCGTCAACGATCAAAACCGTCGACTGAGTTTCAGCGGCGTTCATGTATGAAGTTCCCCCGTGTGCTCCGGTGAGAGTTGAATGGCGTTTTGGCTGGCCAGGGAGAGGATCGCCCGGCGGGCCGCGGCAAAGTCGAAGTTCTTCAGAGACGCCTTGATCTGGCTGAGATCGTGCATGGGCAGGCCGGTCAGTTCCTTCTGATAGCTGTCCAGATAGCGTTCGGCTTTGCCGTTACTCCCTTTGATATAGACAAGCAGCTGGTTCAGGATCGGGCTGATCTCGGCGCAGTCTATCGTGCCGGGTGGGTTGTCCCCCTGCGGAGCCGGCTGGGGAGTGCTCTGCCCCGGAAACTCGCTGCGGGCAGCGTCCGGATTGGTCTTAGCGGCGGTCGCGCCGCTTTTCTCGCCGGCCTGGCCAACCGCGCCTGGCGCCTGCAGGAAAGACTGCATCACCCGCAAAAGGTTCCAGCGGTTGATTGGCTTGGTGACCATGGCGCTCATCCCGGCTTCCAGGACCGCCTGCTGTACCTCCGTCATGGCGTGGGCCGTCATGGCGACGATGGGAAGCCCGGCAAACCGGCTGTCGTTTCTGATGATCCGGCTCGCCTGGTAGCCGTCGAGGATCGGCATCTGCAGGTCCATCAGCACCAGGTCGTAGCGGACCGTGCCGCCGGTGACCATCCTCACCGCCTCCTGGCCGTTGACCGCGTGGTCTACGATCGTTCCGGTCTCGTAGAGCAGCTCGTCTGCCAAAAGCATGTTGATCTCGTTGTCCTCAGCCAAAAGAATCCGGGTGCCGGAGAAATCCGGGACCGACATGCTCTCCCCGCTCGAAGCAGTGGCTGAGGGGGCCTGGGCGGTTAGGCTGGGCTCTTCGAGGCCAAACCAGGCGGTAAAAGTAAAGGTGCTCCCCAGGCCTGCCTTGCTCTCACACCAGATTTCGCCCCCCATCATCTGCACGAGTTGTTTGGAAATGGAGAGGCCCAGCCCGGTGCCGCCGAAGCGGCGGGTGGTGCTGCCATCGGCTTGGGTGAAGGGTTGGAAGAGCTTTTTGATCAGTTGGTCGGAAATTCCCATGCCGGTGTCGCGCACGGTAAATTTGAGCTTGATGCGCTCCCCATCCCGTTCCTGCACGACCGTCTCGAGCGTTACCCGCCCTTCCTCGGTAAACTTAACCGCGTTACTCAACAGGTTGACGATTATCTGGCTCAGCCGATGCTGGTCACCTATCAGGCTCAGGGCGGCATCCGGTGCCGTGGCAATCTGCAGCTGCAGCCCCTTTTGCACGACTTTTTGCTGCACGATATCGGTCACGTTGTTAAGGACGGTGTCCAGCCGGAAGGTGATCTGCTCCATTTCCAGCTGGCGCGCCTCAATCTTGGAGAAATCGAGAATGTCGTTGATGATGCTCAAAAGCAGATCTCCGGCATTGAGAATCTTCTGGACGTAGTCATGCTGGCGCGGCTGCAGCTCGGTTCTCAGGGTCAGGTCGGAAAATCCGATGATGGCGCTCAGCGGGGTGCGGATCTCGTGGCTCATGTTGGCGAGAAACTCGCTTTTGGCGCGGTTGGCAGATAGGGCCGCCTCCTGGGCGGTCAAAAGCTCCCCGGTGATCCGTTTTTGTTCGGTGATGTCTTCCTTGACGGCGACAAAGTTGGTGATCTCCCCCTGAGGGCTCTTGATGGGCGAGATCGAGGCGTGTTCCCAGAAGATGTCACCGTTCTTCTTGCGGTTGCAGAAGTCGCCGCTCCATTCCCTCCCGGCGCTGATAGCCGTCCACAACTCCCGGTACAATTCGTCGGACTGACCGTCTGCCTTGAGCAGGCTCGGGTTGCGGCCCAGAACTTCTTCTTTGGGGTAGCCGGTAACTTCGCAAAATTTCGGGTTAACGTATTCGATCTGGCCGAGGCTGTCGGCGATGACGATGGATGCCGAGCAGTTCTCTACCGCGCTGGAGAGCTGGCGCAGCTTCTTGTTGGTTTGCTCCGCTTCGCTTCTGCGCAGCTCAAGTTCGGAGTTTATCGCAAGTAGTTCGCAATTGGCGTCTTCCAGGGATTGGGTCCGCTCGCTTACCCGCTGCTCGAGTTCCCTGTTTTGACGGCGCACCTCCTCCTCAAGCTTCCTGCGCTCGGTGTTGTCGCGAAAGGCCCAGAAGCGCCCGACGATTGCGCTGCCGATTCTCAGGGGCTGGGAGTAGCGCTCGATGAGGCGCCCGTCGATAAGTACCAGCAGGTCGTTTATGGTGGAATCAGGGTGCTGGTACAGTTTCTCCCGTGTGGCCAAAAACACTTCCGGATTCGAGAGCTGGGCTGCGACATGGACCAGCACGGGGCTAAAGTCCTCCTCCTGGATGAGCCCCTCGGGTATCTTCCAGAGGTCGAGGAATTTCCGGTTCCAACGGAGGATCTTTCCGCCCAGATCGACGACGAGGATGCAGTCGTCCGTCGATTCGAAGACGGCGTCGATGAGGGAAAAGGAGTAGGACAGCTTCCCCTCTGCCTCTTTGCGCTGCGTGATGTCCATCAGGGTAAGCATCAGATGCTGCTCTCCGCTGAAGCTGAATGGCACAAAGAGACAATCGAGGTCGACGTCCTTGCCGAAGGTGGTCGCCACGTGGCAATCACCGCGCTGTTCCACGCCCGTGGCGAGGGCGCGCTCCGCCATTTCGAGCATCCCAGAGCTGCGCCATGAATCGACGCTGCGGAAATTCTGCTGTAGCAGTTCCCCGTTTTTTGCGCCGACGATGCGGGCCGCCGCTTCATTGGCCGAGACGTTCTCCCCGCTCGCCCGGAAGGTTTCCAGCCCCACCGGTGAGCGCGACAGGATGGTCTGGATGTAGTTCATGGCATCCACCATCCGCTCCTCCGAGCGTTTACGCTCCGTGATGTCGCGGAAGGACCAGAGGCGCCCCACGATCTCGGAGCCGATGGTCAGCGGTTGCGAGTTGCGGTCGAAAAGACGCCCGTCGGCAAGTTCCAAAAGGTCCTCGCTGGAGGCCTCCGGATGCCGGTACAACTCCTGGACCTTGGCCAGAAATTCGGCCGGCTGTGCCATCTGGGAGACGACGTGCTTCAGCACCGGGTCATCGACGTGCGGCACTATCAGCCCCTCGGGGACTTTCCAAAGGTCGAGGAATTTCCGGTTCCAGCGGACAATCCTTCCCGTCAACTCCACGACGAGGATGCCGTCGGCCGTCGATTCGAATACCGCGTCAATCAAGGAGACCGAGTAGGAAAACTTCTCCTCGGCCCGTTTGCGCTCCGTGATATCCATGATGGAAAGCATCAGCTGCTGCTCTCCGCTGAACATGAAAGGAACAAAAAGGCAGTCGAGGTGGACCCGCTCCCCGAAGGAGGTCGCTACCTGGAAATCACCGCGCTGTTCCCTCCCGGTACTCAGGGCTAGTTCGGCGTTTTCCAGCATTCCGGAGTCTTGCCACGAGGCGAGGTCGCGGAAATTCTGCATCAGCATCTGGTCAGTCGAGGCCCCGACGATGCGGCACGCCGTCTGGTTGGCCGAGACTGTTTCCCCGGTGGCCTTGAAGGTTTCGATCCCCACCGGCGAGGCCGAAAGGATGGTCTGAATGTAGTTCCTGGCGTCGGCTACCTGCTCCTCTGCCTTTTTGCGCTCGGTGACGTCGCGGAAGGACCAGAAGCGACCCATGATCTCGGTACCGATTCTCACGGGCTGCGAGTAGCGGTCGAAGAGGCGTCCGTCGGCGAGTTCGATCAGGTTCTGGCTGGTGGCCTCGGGGTGCTGGTACAGTTCCATAACCTTGTCCAGGAAGGCCTTCGGATCTGCCAGCTGGTCGAGGGACCAGCCGAGCACACGGTCCTTGCACTGGGTGTCGAGGAGTTCGGCCGGCACCTTCCAGAGCTCGATGAATTTCTGGTTCCAGCGCACGATCTTTCCCTCCCGATCGACGATCAGGATGCCGTCTACCGCCGATTCCAGGGCGGCGTTGGTGAGCGCGACGGAATAGGAGAGGCTTTTCTCCGCCTCCTTGCGCTCGCTGACGTCCCGTATCGTCGCCTGCAGCACGGTCTTGCCGTCGAGTTCCAGGGTGCTCAGCTGCACCTCCGTTGAGAAGTCCATACCGTTGTCGGTGCGCCGGTGTATCCACTCGAAGCGGCAACTCCCCTTTTCGAAAGTCTCGGCAATTTGCTGGGTCACCAGGGTCACGGATCGCGTTCCGCAGGGCTGCAGCGGCGGCGACAAATCGCCGGGATGCTGCCTGGTGAGTTCGTACTGCGACTGGCAGCCGAACATCTTCAAGGCCGCCTCGTTGCAGTCGAAGAATTTCTCCTCGCTCATCAGCAGGACCGCGTCGCTGGTGGAGTTGAACAGGGTACGGAATTTGGCCTCGGAGCGGAGCAGGGCGTTTTCTATCTGCTTGCGCTCGGTTATGTCGCGCCAGAGGGTGTGCAGGATCAGTTCGCCGCCGATGGTCACCGGAGTCAGGGTGACCTCGATCGGTACCTGACATCCGTTGGCTTTGCAATGGAGCCATTCGAACTTGTGGTAGCCGGTCTGCATGGCAATAGCGATCATCTCTGCGGCTTTTTCCCGGGAGGAGCGGCCGTCGGGCTGCAGGTCGGGGGAGATCTCAAAGGGGCAGCGCTCCAAAAGCTCCTGCTTGGAATCGTATCCGAGCAGCCGGAGGGCCGCAGCGTTGCAATCGAGGAAGCGTCCGCAGTTCAGAAGCAGTATCGGGTCGTTGGTGTTTTCAAAGAGGCTGCGGTAGATTCCCTCGTTTTCGCGGCGGTTCCCTTCGATGGCGTTGGCGCTCAGCTGTCGCAGACCCTGTTCTGCGAGGGTTTGGGTCAGGGTTAGGCAAAACTCCAAATTCTTGCGCAGCAGCTGCTCCGAGATCACGGGGACCTGCGCGAGGGCGCTCGGGTCGTCGGCTGTTTCGAGGTCGTACCGGCTGGCTGTCTCGCTTAGTTGGCTATCCTTGGGCGCACTCAGCAAAAGCTGGCCGGCACAGACCGTGCCGAGATGCCTGCCGGCGACGACGATGGGGAGAGCTGCGTCCACGAGACCCGTGGGAAAGCGATGTAAGAACTCCCCGGGGCCTTGTGACACGATGGCAGCGATGCGCCTGTTGTTACTCAGGCGCGTGCCCTCAGTGTCGGCGCCCACGCGCTGTAAGGTGCTGCCGATTTCGGGAGAAAGCGCGCCGGCGAGGAGCTCACCGGTCAGGTCGAGAACAGCGGACGAAACAGATTGAACCTCGTTCCAGGAGTCGAGCAGATCCCTCAGTTGTGGAAGATCCAGCAGATCTTTCAGTGTGTAATCCATGGGCTCCCTCAAAAAAACACTAGGTGCGTAATGGCTAATATGCGCCTGGTAATTATAGTAAGGCAATAAATGCAGTTTAATTGTCAGATGCCTGAATCTGCTGACAGTCGGCAGCAATGATTACTCATTACGGCGGTGGATTCCTGCAGTCGTACTTATCGTCTGCTGCCTTGAAAACCTTAGCCAAAAAGTCGATTTTAGCCGCAAAGACGCCAACTTCGCCTGGAAGCTAAGTGGTGCTGATGTTTTCAGCTGGATCATTGGGGTTATTTGCCTTTGCGGTGGTGCCTTTAACCTCGCGCTTTGCGGGGAAAAACATCGATACTTCGGGGCAGTGATCCCTGACTGCCTGCCGCTTTTTTACTCTTAGTCTCAGCTTGGGAAATGACCGTGGGAGCGTCCTTTGGCTGCAGCCGCGGGGCTGGTTTTTTGGGTGGCAAAGGGTGCGGGAATCTTTTAGAAGTTTTAGTAGAGACGCATTGCATGCGTCTCTTTCGCCTAATCACACTTGGATCAGCAGAGGGCGGCAGCGCTGAGACGCATGCAATGCGTCTCTACCTGGGGGAAGGGAAGGGGGGAGGGAGGAGGTTACCTGCCGGTGAAGTCTCTGGGGTCGGCAGCTTTTAACTTTTATTCCGCGCAAACTCTCAACCCTCCTGGCCAGACGACAGCCCGGAGTAGAAGAAAAACTGGTTTCTCCCCTGCTCCTTGGCCTGGTACATGGCGATATCCGCGCATTTTAGCAGGGCGCCGACGTCCGTGCCGTCGTCGGGATAGATGCTGATGCCGACGCTGACCGTTACCGACGCTTCGTTTCCCCCTAAGTCGAAGGGGACCGCCATGGTGCTGACGATGCGCTGCGCAACTTTCGCCGCGTCATCGGTCTGGGCCAACTCGCCCAGGATGACGGTGAATTCGTCACCTCCCAGCCGGGCCAGGCAGTCCGAATGCTTCGAGTCCAGGTTCTGCGAGCGGTCGGTCTTGCGCACGCAACCAGACAGGCGGGTGGCAAAACCCTGCAGCAGTTTGTCCCCGACATCGTGCCCCATGGTGTCATTTACTTCCTTGAAATGGTCCATGTCGAGAAACATCATGGCTACCTTCAGGCTGCTCTGTTTCGCCCGGGCCAGCACCTGCTTGAGGTTCTCCTTGAAGAGTAACCGGTTGGGGAGCCCGGTGAGGCTGTCAAAATAGGCGAGCTCTCTGATCTGTTCCTCCTGCAGTTTTCGCTCGGTGATGTTCTGCACGGTCCCGGTCACCCAGAGGGGTTGCCCCGACTTGTCGTCGATGACCTGTGCCTCGGTATGGACGTAGCGCGTGGTCCCTTCCGAGATGATGATCTTGTGGTCGATGCTCAGTTGCTTGTCGTTGGCTAGGGCCTCCTTGATGGCGCGGTCCACCAGCTCCTGGTCCTGCGGGTGTACGGAGTTGAGGAAGGAGTGATAGGTCCGGTCAAAACCGATCGGGTCGACCGCAAAGATGCGAAAGGCCGCTTCGGACCAGTTCAATACGTCATTTTTGACGTCCCACTCCCAGCTACCGATTTGGGCTATGTGCTGGGCATGGTTCAGGCTCGCCCGGCTCTTGCTCAGGTCTTTCAGTATCTGGCTGGCCCGCAGCATATAGCGCACCCGGTAACTGAGCACCAGCCAGTTGCATGGCTTGGAGATGAAATCGGTCGCTCCGGTGTCGTAGGCCTTTTTAATGGAGTCGATGTCGTCAAGCCCGGTCCTCATGAGAATCGGTGTGTTCCACCCCTCGGGGTGTCTGCGGATCTGTTTGCACACGGTGAACCCGTCAATGTAGGGCATCAGCACGTCCAAGAGGATGATCTCCGGGGTGGTCTGGTCGAAAAGCTCCAGTGCCTGCCGGCCATCGTCCGTCTCGGCAACCTCAAAGCCGGCCCGCTCCAGGGATTCCCTGGCGAGCAGGCGGGTGGTGAAGTCGTCATCCACGATCAGTACGGTGCCGGCAGCCTTGCTAGATTCGTTATCCATGATCTGGACCCTCCAGGGTATCCGAAAGGGAATGGTGCACGGCGGCATATTCCGCTTCGATTCGTGCCATTAGTTCCTCTGAACCGTCACACGCGCCATCGCGCCCCACGGCTTCCATCTTCTGACAGAGCTCGACGAGCGCCTGGGCACCCAGATAGGCGCTGCTCGACTTGAAGGAGTGAGCTGCCATGCGCAGTTCGTCCGGTACCTCGGCCGCAATGGCGTGGCGCATGCTCGCGAGATGCTTTGGGGAGTCGTCGAAGTAGCGCTTGATGACCTTATCGAGCAGGCTTGGAGCACCCTCACGCTGTAGGGCGCGGATAGTGTTCAGGATCGCCTGGTCAACCACCGGAGCGGGGCCGGCAGGTGCGCCTTTCTTGGGGCCGGCAGGCAAAGGCCCTGGACCCGTTTTTTGGGCAACCGCGCCGCTTTCAGCACTTCTCGACAGCCGCGTTGCGGTGCACCCCGGTAGCCAGCGCAGCAAGGCTGCCTGCAGCATCTTTTTGCTGCACGGCTTGGAGAGGTAATCGTCCATTCCCGCGGCAAGACAGCGGGTACGGTCGGCCTCCAACGCGTGGGCGGTCAGGGCAATAATGGGGATGTGGCGCGCTGCGGTATGCGCTGTTGCGGCCCGCTCCCGTTCGCGCACGTGCGCTGCCACCTGATATCCGTCCATTTCGGGCATCTGGCAATCCAAAAGCACCAGGTCGTAGCGGCTGCGCTCCAGTTTATCCAGGGCCACCCTGCCGTTTTCCGCCGTGGTGACCAGATAGTCGAGACTTTCCAGCATGGCTGAGCTCACGTCCAGATTGACCGGATTATCATCGACCAGGAGTATGTGCCGCGAGTCGCCGGCCGGCAGTTTCTCCTGCTGGGGGACCGGCAGCACCAGCTCTGCCGCGGTTCCGGTCAGGATGGCGATCCGTTTCAAAAGCTCCTCCTGTTTCACCGGCTTGTCCAGATAACACTCGATGCCGGCCGCCAGCGCACGTTCCAGGTCGCCGTTCTTGCCGAAGGAGGTCAGCATCAGCAGGCGCAGCTCTTTGCCGGCCGGGTCTTCCTTGATGGCCCGGGCCAGTTCGACCCCGTCCATTTCCGGCATCACCAGGTCGAGGATCGCGATGTGGTAAGGAGGGTGGCCGGGCGAGCGGATGAGGGCGAGCGCTTCCTTTCCGCTGCTGGCGCTGTCGCACGCCATACCGAAGGAGGTGACCTCCTGCTGCAGGATGCTCAGTGCGGTGGCATTGTCGTCAACGACCAGCACGCGCACCCCCTGCAAAGAGCGGCGCACGGCATGCGCCGTGCTCTCCCCGGCGGGAAGTTCTTGCAGCCCGACCCTGAACCAGAAGGTGGAACCGAGGCCGGCCGCGCTGGTCACCCCGATGCTTCCCCCAATCAGCTCGACCAGTTGTTTGACAATGGCGAGACCCAGTCCCGTCCCTCCGAACTTGCGGGTCATGGATTCGTCGGCCTGGGAGAACTGGTCGAAGATGGTGGCGCTCTGCTCGGGCGGAATGCCGATCCCCGAATCCTTCACCTCGCAAAGGAGCTGCAGGTGGTGGTTGTCGAGCTTCCCCGCGCTTTTCACGGTGACGACGACCTCGCCACGCTCGGTAAACTTCATGGCGTTACCGACCAGGTTGACCAGTATCTGGCGCAGCCGGGCCGGATCACCCGCCAGGGAGTCCGGGACATCCTGCTCGATCTGGCACGCGAGCTCGACCCCCTTGCGCATAGCGCATTCGGCGAACATTTCCACCACCGACTCCACGACCGTCCGGATGCTGAAAGGGACCGACTCCAGTAACATCTTTTCCGCCTCGATCTTGGAAAGGTCGAGGATGTTGTTGATGATGCAGAGCAGCGCCTCCCCGGAGGAGCGCACTATTTCCAGGTAGCCGTGCTCCTTTTGGGGGAGGTTGCAGTCCAGGAGGAGTTCGGTCATGCCGAGTACGCCGTTCATCGGGGTGCGGATCTCGTGACTCATATTGGCAAGAAACTGCGATTTGGCGCGGCTGGCGGCCTCGGCGTGCTCCTTGGCCTTGAAAAGCTCCTCCGTGCGGGTGGCGACCTTTTCCTCCAGTTCCTCGTGGTGGCGCTCCAGCATGCCGTCGCGCAGCTCGATCTGGTCCAGCATCTCGTTGAAGCCGGTGATCAGTTCACCCAGTTCGTCGTCGGATTCACGGGTCGCCCGGATGCCATAGTTGCGTTTGCGGGTTACCAGCTTCATCTTCTCCAAAAGGTGGAAGAGCGGCTCGGAAATGAAGCGCTGCAGTTTTGACGACACGGCGTAGGCTATCAGGAAGGAGACCAGAAGGATGCCCGCGAAAATGTGCAGCATGGCGTAAAGGCGGGACCTCAGGTCGCTCAAGTCGGACTTGAGGACGATGGTGCAAATCTGTCGGTCGTCGTGAAAATAAGGGACGACCGTGTACATATTTCCGCCCCAAACAAGGAGCGAGTTGGAGTCCTCCCTAAGCCGGGTCAGTTCGGCGGGGGGAATGCTCTCGCCCTCGGGGCCGCGGGTCAGCGGGAGGTCCCAGGCGCTTCCGGGCGCTATCCCCTTTCTGCGATAGGCGGCGAACACCCGGTGCCCGTTGATGAGGACGTAGGCCGCCATGATATGGTCATGTTATATAGAGCTAGACCTATATGTCACCCTATGCTATACGATACCATCCTAAAGGAGAGTGCACCATGCCCAAGGCATACAGTTACCTAAGATTCTCCCGACCCGAACAAGCCCTTGGTGACAGTTCCCGGCGCCAGTTTGAAAAGGCAAAGAAGTACGCAGATGAAAATGGGCTGGACCTGGACGAACTTACTTTCCACGATGAAGGTGTCTCTGCGTATCGGGGGAAGCAGATGGAAACCGGGCGCCTCGGTGATTTTCTACGAGAAGTCAGGGAAGGTCGCGTTGAGCAAGGCAGCTTTCTACTTGTGGAAAGTCTGGACAGGATTAGCCGCCAATCTGTAAGAAAGGCACTACGAGTTCTTGAAGACATCTGTGAGGAGGGTATCACCGTTGTCACGATTATTGACGGGCGCCTATACGATAAGCAAACTCTAGATTCTGACCCTATGTCGCTCATAATGTCGCTTCTGACTTTCTTCCGTGCCCATGAGGAAAGCGAGACCAAAGCCACCCGTCTTAAAGATGTGTGGAGCAACAAGCGGAAGAACATAGGTACCGTGCCCCTGACAGCCAGGGCGCCCGCATGGCTCAGGCTAAATAAGGAGATCAGGGCTTTTGAAGTAATCGAGGAGCGAGCTGAGGTGATCCGGCTGATATTTAAGCAGTACATTGAAGGTGTCGGCCCTTCCGGTATTGTGAGGCAGTTAAATCAGCAAGGCCTCCCTACTTGGGGGCGTGGTGTTATCTGGAACCAATCATACGTCACGAAGATACTGAGTAGCTCCGCAGTGTATGGGGCCTACACTCCAGCCACGGCGGACCACGTCAATGGTAAAGTGGTGCGCGTTCCGCTAGACCAAATAGCTGGATACTTCCCGGTAGTGGTATCTGAAGCTGTGTTCCTGCAGGCTAAGGAATTAAAGGAGTGCAGGGGATTGAAGGGCCGGAAGATAACGGTAGCACTAGCGAACAGCTTCTCCAGGCTGTCCCGGTGTCCGGTCTGTGACAGCGCTATGGTCTACGTGAACAAGGGCAAAGCCTGGCTGTATCTTGCCTGCAGTTCTGCCAAGCAGGGTGCAAAGTTATGCAGCTACCGATCCGTTCCTTATGCGCGACTTGAGGACTCATTCATTGAGGCAGTCCGCGCCGGGCTAAAGCTTCCGGTTGATCGCGATAAGTTGGACCTGATCGAGGCGAAATTAGCAAAGAGTGAAGCTCAAATGGGAAAGTCCATTCGCGAGAGAAGTAATATCCTTGATGCAGTAAAAGCTGGTGCTTTCAAAGAAGATATGGTTACTGAGGCTTTCTTTCCAAAGAATGTGCTAACCAGCATCATTGAAGAGGGTCCGGTATATCATGAAATATGGGGGCCACGCACACTACGCGAAGAAATTGAAATGCTAGATGAGTTGATAGAGCGTGATAGAAAGCACATTGCAAAGCTCAGAGGTCAGATTAACCTTTTACGGCCTGCGGCTGTCGATGCTAGGCTAAAGGAGTTGGAAGCTGCGGCGAGAGAACATGTGTTAGACCGGGTGCGCTTCAATGCTGCGTTACGGACGCTCTGCAACAAGATTGTGATACAGTACGATCACGCGGCGATTGATTTGCACCTCAAACACACTGAATCAGTTCTGAGGGTGCCAGTTCTTATATAGGAAATAGATATTTCTCGGCGGTCTGTACTCAAGGTTAAATGCTGGGAACATCGAAGCTCATTTTCGATGACGGTGGTAAAGTTTTTCCTGCACGGGTCTGGGCGCCCGCCAAAGCTTATCGGGGAGAACGCTCATTTAGACCCCCGCCGCCACCCTCGGCAGGATCACCAGTTGGATCGCCTACTGGTCAGCGCCATATGGTCAGCACCTGGGACTCAACCAATTCCACCAGCCTGCGGTCAGTTCTGGGTATGGAAAGATCATATTTACATGAAGTTGCTTGTCGTGCTAATCTGCCGCCATGTATTCTACTCTTTTAAATTATGCTGCAGCGGTACTTTTCCCTCTAGCCGTGGGTATTGGGTACTCGTACCTTGGCTTGACTCCCCCTGCATATTTTGGCGCATACGTGTGTTTCACCATCGCGGCTCTAATATTACTTGTACGCACTGTCTGGTGGTTACTGTTTGAACAAACGGGTGCAGTCTCAAGGCCACGACGAGCAGCATTACTCATATCCGGTTTCATTTGTGCCTTATGGTATATTTCTATTACGTGGGTAACTGATAGAGAACATCAGTATAATAAACAAGCCAAATCCACAGCCCAGTTAGCAAATAACTTTAAACTTGCAACACAACCTGTTACACAACCTGTGACACAACCTGTGACACAACCTGTGACACAACCTGTGACACAACCTGTTACACTGCATGCCAAGTTAGGTCCCCAAAGTACAGACCACTACAAGAAAGACAAGCAAGTTGTTATAGTACCCGTGCCGCCACAAGTTACCACCCCACCAATAACTCCACCACCGCAATTTGTTGTTCAGTTACCCTCTATGGGTAATCTGAAAGAACGCGCCATTGCAGTATCCGATGAGATCATGCAGGGCCTATACATGCGCGGATGGCGGTCGTATCGCTACTCAAAGGAAGAACTGCAGAGACAACCAATGTCCCAGCCAATGCCCACTACTGCTGAGGGCCAAAGGCAGTGGGCCCGTAGTGTATCGTCTTATTTCAAATGGAAATCTTACGAAAAGGCACTTGATCTCAGGAATGAGTTTTCTCAGCTACATCTTCGAGATCAAGAGTTAGACGACTTCTTTAAGTACCAGAACATGACAGAAAACGCTGACAAGCAGATGATAGCCTCAGGCATCCGAACCAATGAGTTTCCTATTTTTCCGCAGGAAATTGAGCGGGTTGCTGAACGATTGAGGGTATTGGCTGGACAAATCAAATGAGGCTATAAGGCCCGCATTCAAACCGCGCTGTTCTTGTAGGCAGCCATCCCTCCAGATATGGTCCAGGCCTGATGTCTGATTTGGGTATACCCTAGCCGGGCAGTCGCATCGTACACTTTTCACGTCAGATTTGCATGTACGATAATTGAGTTGACACCCCTGACTGTAACATGTAAGATGTAATTCGTACACTACATCAGACAAGGGGCACCAAATGACAGGCAAGCATCAGCAGATAGGTTACATCCGAGTGTCCAGCGTCATGCAGAATACCGACAGGCAACTTGACGGGATCGTCACTGACATTACCTTTGAAGATAAGGTCTCAGGTAAGGACACCAACAGGCCACAGTTGACCGCCATGATGGTTCATGCCCGTGCGGGTGATACTGTGGTAGTTCACAGCATGGATAGGCTGGCAAGGAACCTAGACGATCTCAGGCGCATAGTGAAGGAACTGACTGCTAAGGGCGCGAAGGTCCAGTTCATAAAGGAGGGCCTGATCTTCACCGGAGAGGACTCCGCGATGTCGAACCTGATGTTATCGCTCTTGGGTGCTGTGGCAGAGTTCGAGCGTTCCCTTATCAGCGAGCGGCAGAAGGAGGGGGTGCAGATCGCTAAAGCCAATGGCGTGTACAAGGGAAGGAAACAGGAGATGACTGAGGAGAGGGTAGCGGAGATTCAGCGCAGAGTGCAGGAGGGCGAACCGAAAGCGCAGATTGCTAAGGCAATGGGAATCAGCCGGGACACCCTGTATAGGTACCTACCGGAAGCGTAAGGCCGGGATATCCCAGATATCAGACGAAGAAAAGCCGCATACCAGATACCTGGCTGCGGCTTTTTTCATTCCTGGGTTCGGTCCCATGGGGTCGTTTCGTCTTCGGTGACTTCGGCAAAGTCCGCTGCTGGATCATGAAGCCGATCCAGTAGGGCGCGGTATGGGTCAAGCTCGGCACGGTCCCTGCGGGTGGTGCCTAGACATCCGTCATTTTCAGGGGTGTAGTACTGGGCTTCGTAGATCGCCAGGCGGGAGGGCTTCCGGTACTTGCTGTAAGGCTTCTTGCCAGTGCCTGCTGGGTTCGGGAGATAGTCGGTTTGGGATATGTTTTCTGTGAGGGCCGAGAGTGGCGGGCCAAAATAGCTGTGTTCCTGCAATGTGGCTTCCTTGTGCTTCTGCTTTAGTTACGGGTACGACTGGCTTGCCTATCAGGGCGCGTTAACGCCCGATGGGACATAATTAGGTGTGCTTTTTTGGCATAACACGCTCAGATCGAGGATTTGGAGCTTAGGCCAAAATGAAGGTCTGAGGCTGTGCCAATACGGGGCTAGAAGTCCTTCGGGACTGGGTAAAGCTCCAGACATACATGTTGGCCTACAGTATAACCGCCGATAACCTCAAACTTGTCTAGGTTACTGTCTGTGATAACTACACCTGGTACAACTCGATCAAGTGAGTATTCACAGATCACTCTAATTGTAGGTGAGCTGATAGCTTTAAAGTTGAGGTTGCCGCCAGTGAATGACTGTGTTGTTTTTTCTATTTCATCTCTGATGAGAATGCGGAGTTTGTCTGACATAGTATTTTCCTTGTTTGTAGAAGTTAGTTTGAAAAATGGGACCGCTGGCTATGATTCCAGCGGTCCCAATGTCCAGGAGATTCCCGACTATGACCCCAGTCGGGGAGGGTTTGACCACGCTAGGAGAAGCGAGGGGTTGTTACATTTGGGCCAGGGCGCTGAGGGCTTCAAGCTGCTTGGTCAGGAGGTGCACGCCTATCAGCTCGTCTGCGAGCTTGTTGCCGTGGGCGCGGATCGCATCGAGAGCGTAGGTCTGGAGCTGGAAGGTTGAGAGGTGCGCGGCTTCGGGGAGTTCTTTCCTAAGAGCTGCGGCAACGTGGTCAACGAGGCGTTCGAGGTTTTGACTAATCATTGACCGGCTGCAGGGCGTGCAACTCAGGTGCGCTCAATTCCATGATCTCGCGCAAGATGAACGTTGCGACTTCTGCCAGGTATCCGAAGGTACGGGGAGCGCCTGCGTATTTCAGCGCGAGAACATCCTTTGCAGCGTCAAAGCTTCCCGCCTGGCGGCGGATCACCTGGGCCACAACTGACTTGGCAAGGGTCACAGCGTCAGCGTGGACTTCGGGCGTGAACTCCTCCGTGGCTTCAAAGTCTTCAGTTGAGACCTCAAGGGCCGCCAGCTCTGGGCTAAGGGCTTTGGCAGGCTCGTTGTCAATAATCGGCTGTAAGAACATTCTGTTCTGACTAGAGGCGTATTTCAGTATCTTCCGCATGTCTGCCTGTACTTTAGGGAAGTCTGAGTAAAAGTTTATGGTAGTTCTGATAAGTAGTGACTGGTTCATTGTATTGCTCCTGTTGTTTTTAGTGATGCTAGTAGTTTCTTATCATAGTAGTTCACATCTGCGTCAGCAATGATGTGGTCTGCTGTATAGTGTAAGTGCCGCTCTGCTATAAACGGCAAGAGCATGATTGCTGCCCTATGAGTGTTTAGTTGTGTGTGCTTCTCTTTGGAGAACTTCAAAAAGTCCTGGGCTTCGCTGATCCTGGTGGTAAGCTGCTGAGACTTTGATAACAGGAGAGCATGAACGTGTGGCAGTTGAAGCCCTGGGTGACCGTAGGAAAACACACTGATCGCTGCTATTCGGGTCTTAAGGAACTTACTCAGAGGCCTTAAGACATCTTCAATGATTTGTGGCTGTGCCTTAAGCGGGTGTATATTCCTGGGTAATCTCACCGTAAGGAACCCCTCAAACTCATACATCTGTAACCAGCCAACATACTCAGAACCTATGTTTAACATATACTTACCCTCTTCTATTCTGTGTTATAGACACAAGTATTTCGGCATAATCTCCAACATTTCGACCGTTGCAGATTCCGATTTTGTGATATTTCAACATGCCAGTGCTCTGCGCTTCCGATCATGGGCATGATTTACCGGGGCACCTGGAGCAGGGAAGGATGCTTCCCCTACAGTTTTATATACAAAGAAAGCGTGATGGATTATCACGCTTTAATGCAAAAGTTAAAAATAATGAAAATTCCAATGTTTGCTCTCACTCTTCTATCTACATAAAACCTCCTATTTTGCGTCAAATTTTTTTTAAATACCTCTAACACTCGGAAGAGTTATAGAGGTTATTTCTGGATACGGGAGTGCGTGGCCTATTCCCCGTTTTGCCACGGGGTAGGAACGCAGTGCTGGTGACCTGGGACGCAGGACGCAGACATGCAGATCACAGGGGGCGATACTTCACTGAGTGTTCTATTGAGCACAACAGCGTTATACTAATCCCCTGATTGTTTGCCTATTCGGTTTGAAAGTCGTTGGAGTCTGCGGGGGTTACCTGGGGGTTCTAACCACTGATGAGACTTGATGCTGACGCGGGACGTATTAAATGATCACCCTTTATCTCATGGAATGGCTGACTTGTCAAGCTTTTTTAATGCGGCGGCGGTTGGAAGGCTGAGGTCAAGGCGATAGAGCTACAGTCGATCAGATAGCCAAGTCAGAGAATCAGGCCAGCGGAGCAGGGCTGGGAGGTTGAGAACTTCTTCTCGGCTGTACTCCCGTTCTAGGCGGTTTGCGATAACACAGAAGTCCAGATAACTACCTGGGCAGCAGTTGAGTTGCATTTCTTGGATGAGCTTAACACGTAGGTTCATGAGGGTGCCCCTGTTCTGATCTGTCGGGAGATTTATTGGTTTATTTTAATAGATTGAGCGTCTCACGTCAAGCAGGAATTGTCAGGCATGCAAGGAATGCCACGTAGGTCTTGCACACTACGACATGGTGGTCATGGGCGAGCCTGTCGAGGGTTTCTTCTGCGGTCTTGGGGTCGTTGAATACCACGGCCGCGGCCGAACTGCCGCCGATGATGTTCGCGAGGATTTTCTGGTCCTCTCTGAGGCCGGTCAGAAAGAGGACCGCCTCGCTGACGAAGAAGGCGCTGACCGTCGTGAAGAGCACGATACCGCAGGTGAACAGGATCACGCTCATGAGTTTTTTTCGTATGGAGAGGTTGCGGAAATTCATCTGCGAGCCCTTTTTTACCTAAAGCCATTAAAAAAGACCCGACAAGGCGGCCCGGGGTCGCTCATGGCAGCCGCTTGACGGCCTTAAGCCGATAGGGCGGACCTCCCCTTTGCCAAGAGCATAAGCTTTGATTTGTCCCGTACTTGGTGTTGGTGTGAGCTAATGTTAGTTTATCGGGGGGGATTGTCAAATGTGGCTCGCCCCTGCGGTCCGAAGCCGGGACGCTGCAGCGGAGGGCAGAGGAGGCACAGGTTGAAAAAGCTCTGGTGGTGTGGGTCCCCCCTGTGGGAACAGGGGGGAAGGAGAGTTTAAGGCAGAACCTACGACCTGCGGTTGCCGCAGAAGGAGCTGCTAGTACCCGCTGCCGCCTGGAGAAAGGCTGCGATCTCGGGAAAAGATTCAAAAATGGCGTCCGGTCCGGAATCGGCTATTTCATCCCGGCTGCCGTAACCATAGGTGACTGCGGCAGTTTTAATCCCGTTTTTCTTCCCGCCCAGAATGTCGAACTTCCGGTCACCCACTATCAGGGTCAACCCGGGATCGAGATTTTCCACCTGAAGTATGTGGGCAATCAACTCGCCTTTGTCGGTCAACCGGCCATCCAACTCGCTGCCGTGAATGCCATGGAAAAACTGGGCCAGATCGAAGTGCTCCAGAATCTTGCTGGCGAAGACCTTCGGCTTAGAGGTCGCCAGGAAGACGCCAAACCCGGCCTCTCTGATCTTACCCAGTGATGAGGAAACCTCGTCATACAGTATGTTTTCGTACATCCCCGTGACGGCATAGCGCGCCCGGTAATGAACCAGCGCCTGATCGAGCAGGTCGTCATTACTGGTATCGAGCAGGCGCGCGAAGGAGTCCCTCAGTGGGGGCCCGATGCACCAGGTAAGCTCGTCAGCCTCCTGCGTGGGTTCCCCAAGCTGGTCGAGGGAAAACTGGATGGAGCGGGTTATTCCCTCCTTGGGGTCGGTAAGGGTCCCATCCAGATCGAAAAGTATGTTGGTAATATTCATTTTGGGTTCTCCATTATTTCGTTTTTCCTTGGCTTTCACGCAGCTAGCAGAAAAGAGCATATTGACATTTCGCCGAGCCATTCTGGCAGCAACCTTACTCCAACTGACAATAAATTGCAGCCAATTTGACAATTTCGGCTTCAGATCCATCTGTTACCTTACCTGGGCAAGAGGGCCAATCGCCTCGAAGAATCTTTCAACCCCAATTATGGCAGGTGACTTCGAAATGAGGTACTATTCTATTCATATGGCTAGATTCGCAAAGGACCGGTGCCGGTCAGCGGCTGGCTCTTAAAGCGTATTTAAAAAATCCTAGGGCCGTGATGGTCACAAGAGTTCTGGTGTGACAGTGATGTTATTTCTTCAATTGATTCTTAGCTGGATAGTTGCGAATACTGCAAAGAAGTGTGCTGTAGCGCTACCGATCTCGCACCTGCACTTTGGGGCAACTCTGCTGCTTGCCGGCTGCCTGTGCTGCTCACCGGCCGAAGCTGCAGACCAGGTCGCCGATGAGGGGTCGGCTCTGCAGCCAAGGGCCGAGGATCGCTCGCCTGGTCCGAGGAGGGCTGCGCTCCCTGTCGCGCTGGCCCGGCTGTCAGCGAAGCCCGCGCCACCCGCCCAACTAGTCCCGCCACCGGAGTCTGCGCCACCTTCCGCAACGGCGCCGCTTAGGGAACCTGTGCTGCCACCATTGCCGGCCACGATTGCTCCCGAGCCCGCGCTCCCCGCCCGACTCCCGTCCGCGCCCGCGGGGAGTGCTGCGCCGGTTACCTTTCAGCAAAAGATGATGGCGATGTTTGGCAGGACCGCGGATCAGACCCATGATCTCCTGGAGCGCGGCATCCTCCATCAGGTCGTGAGTTTTGATGATTTCTTCGGCAAAGCGAACAACCAAAAGGAACTGCACACCTCGTACCTGCTGCGCTGGCGCAACTCCCTTCGCCTGCAATCGGGCGGGGGCTTTAACTTTGGGACTACCCTGCGCGCCAATGTCGAACTCTCCAGGATCAGCGAGCGTCTGCTGCTGACGGTTTCCGGGGACGACAAGTCGGACTCTTTTGCGCCGAGCCTGCCGGAGGATCCTGGCAACCCGGGGTTTGACAGGACCTCCCGTCCCGCCCGAATCGTCAACACGGAGCTGCGCTACCAATTGATTCGTTCCCAAGACACCGATCTTTTCCTGGGGAGTGGGGTCGAGCTGATTCTGCCGCCCCAGGTTTTTGCCCGGGCCCGTTTTCAGCGCTACGAAAGGATCAGCGAGCTGTCGCTGGTCCGCTTTGCGGAAACCCTCTTCGCCAAGACTCCCTATGGCATCGGCGAAACCACCGAGTTGAGTTTTGAGCGGTCGCTCAACCCGAAGACCCTGCTGCGCCTGTCCAACAGCGCCACGGTCTCAGAGGAGATCAAGGCGCTCGAGTGGGGCAGCGAGCTCTCTTTGCTGCATGAGCTCTCCACCCGCAGCGCGGTCACCGTGACCGGCGGTATCTACGGCAACACCGGCTTCGACGACTGGGTCAACAACTACCGGGTCCTGCTGCGTTACCGCCGCAACTTCCTGCGGCCCTGGCTCTTTTACGAACTGGAACCTCAGATTGCCTGGCCACGCAACTCGGACGGTAGCTATTCCCAGACCTATGCCGTGACCTTGCGGCTGGAGGTCGGATTCCAGGGGGAGGAGAACAAGACGGGCGGCGCAGTTGCACCCCGTTGACCATGGCTTACGGCTTGCGGAATCCAGTTTTGGCGGAGGTTTAGTAGCAGGCTACGGCATTGGCGAGGGCATGCTGTACGGTACCTCCGCACCTCATGATGGTGCTGCCATCGATGAGCTCGATGGTGCACCTGAATTTTGGTGCAAGGCTATATTGGCAGGGAATGGTGTGTGGCATTGGCTCCGTCTTAATATATACAATGTCCCAATTTGGCATGTGGACCTCCCGGGAAAAGAAACTCTCCTCCAGCGGCACCCATCGGTTGCTGCTCCACCGCGCAAAATGCACCTCTATTGCTGCAGCTCTTTTGTGCCCGGTCCCTTTGGTGCGCAGGTTTTGACCGGCAATCACGGCTGTTGACCTGCGCTCTATTTTATTGGTAATATTTAATGGTGGATTCTACCATGGCAATGGTTGATTGGAAGGTCCCCGGCAAAAAAGGTGGGGACCCAACCGGGCGGGAGCGTCGGTGGCTCATTCAGGCGCTCACTCTGCTTGACAGTTCAGTCGGGCCCTATACACTGGAAAGCGTTAAATCCGACTAATTGGCCTGCCCGCCCTCATTCAACTGGATCACCTGCGCACATGATGAGCCTGAATAACGAATTATCAACAACAGGCTGACCACGCCTGTCAAATACGGCAGGTCGGGTACAGTCGAAAAGGAGGATATCATGCTCTGGACGATCGTAGTGATTTTGCTGATTCTGTGGCTTTTGGGACTGGTGAGCAGTTATACGATGGGAGGCATGATCCATATTCTATTGGTGATTGCCGTTATCATGATAGTTGTCAATCTAATTCAGGGGCGTAGAGCATTGTAGCAGGGCGCCCGGCCCAAAAGCGGACTCGAAAAAGGATACTCAGACGCGAAAAAGGAGATTCGGCTATGAAACGCAGAAGCCTAAACGCTGCTGCTTGGTTTCGGTTGCCGCTGCTGCTGGCGCTCGCCATGCTTGGGGCGCTGGCCCTGCTGGGCGGGTGCGCCAGCACCGGGATGGAGCGCTCGGCAAAGGCTTCCTCCACCCTGAGGGATGTGGACGCGGATTACCGGCAAGTTCCCGTTCAGGTCGATGCCACTGCGTCGGCTCTGCGCGAACTTATCAGACCGGGGCAGGCCGACGTGAAAAAGGCCTACCGCAACTATGCTGACAGCGTCGACGCGATGCAAGAGCTCGGGAAAAGACTGGGCAAGCATTCGGCCCAGATGAAAACCCGCGGCAGGGACTATTTCGAGGAATGGGAAAAACAGGGTGACAGCTACGCCAACCCGCAGGTCAGAGCGCTGAGCGAGCAACGCCGCAACGATTTGAGCCAGGCGTACTCCCGGGTGGCCGAGGTAAGCACAGGAGCCAGGAGTTCACTCTAGACCTATCTGGCAGATCTCAAGGAAATCCGCAGTTACCTGTCGAACGACCTGACACCCAAGGGGCTCGCCTCGATTACACCGGTAGCCCAGACCGCGATGCAGGACGGTGAAAAACTCAAGGATCGGCTGCGACCGGTGCTCTCGGCAATTGATGCCGCAAAGTCCGAGATGGCCCCTGGCGGGGCACCAACACCGCCAGTACCAAAACCACCGCCGCCACCAGGAACACCGCCGGCACCGGGGCTTGCACCCGCACCTGAGCCTGAGCCTGAGCTTGCACCAGAACCAACGCTAGCGCCCGAACCGCCGCAGCAGCAGATGCCATAGGTACGCAGTCAACTGCAGTCAATTAAAAAGGAGATGCCCCATGATGAAAAGCTTCGTTCTCGCTCTGATTGCTCTGGCCTTAACCGCGCTGCCTGGCTTTGCTGCGGATGGTGCTGCGCCTGGGGTGCACGCGCCGGGCATGAAACCTGACCTGAAGCCTACCATGCAGCCGCGTCCGGAAATGCATCAAATGCATCAACAGATGATGCAAAACCCCAAGCATATGATGGCGATGGCCTATCATAAGAACCTGGTGAGCTTCGGTCTGGCGCTGCAAAAAGTGGCGCAACAGGGCGAAACGGTGCCACGCGACTTTGCACGCGCCACCATCACCGAGATGCGGCGCAGCGCGGATCAGATGGATATCTACCATGAAGAGGCCGCCAGGAGCCTGCCGGCAGACCTGAAGGCGCAGCACGCTGAGATGGCAAAGAAGATGGGGGCACATCTGACCGAGCTGAGGAACGAACTGGTGCAATTGGAGAACCTTACCAAAAGCGAGCGGATCGATTCCAAGGAGGTCCTCGCGCACCTGCAGATCCTCTTCAAAGGATGCGAGGGGATGTGTCGCGAGGGCGGCATGTGTCACCAAGGGATGCCGGGTGAGGGGGGCTGCGCGAAGGGGATGGGCAGAAGGGGGATGGATTGCGGCTGCGAGAAGGGAAAAGCCATGGACCCAGGCTGCACTCAGGAAAAGGGTAAGAAGTGCGGTTGCGGGCACGACAGGAAAATGCACGGCAAGGGGATGGAGGGGTGCGCAGGTATGATGCGGCCGGAGATGATACAGGGGCGCCAGAAGATGATGCAGGAGATGAAGGCGCGTGACGCTGAAATCGCCCGTCTGGTGGATAAGATGAATAACGCCCCTAATGACCTGAAACAGGCGGTCATCGCGGAGATTCTGACCAAAATGGTGCAGCAGCGCGCGGAAATGTCCGCCTACATGGAGAAAACGCAGCAGCACATGATGCAGCATCACCACATGGATGGGACGTCGATGTCCCCCTCGATGCAGGGCATGGGCGGCGACGATGATTCTGAAGACGCGGATCTCGATGATGGCGCTTCGGAGGGGATGAATTCAGCGGATATGGATTCGGACGATTCCGACTCGGAACGCGGCGCTATGGATATGAAAGATATGAACATGAAAGGGCATGAATAGGTAGCAATAGCCCGGAAGCGCACCCTGTGCTGACCGCCTGGTAGGCGGGACGGGCCGGGCAACGTATCCACTTGAGAACAATACCCTGAACAGGCTGGATTGACGGATACTTCCCGTTATCCAGCCTGTTGCTTATTCTGCCGGGAAACCGTCATCCGACCTGTTGCTCATTCGGCCCGGAACGCTGGCTGAAACTCTCCCTCCCCCCCTGGCGGGGAGGGTCGGGGTGAGGGGGAAGGTGCCCTATATTGAGGAGCTGACGACAAAATTTGAGCTAATGCCATTTTCGATTTCTTGGGGTTTTGGGGGGGATGCCGGGCTTGAATAGGAAATTGGCTCCCTGCTTCAGCAAGGCGGTCATTGCTTTTGCCGGCAGGGGCCGGCTAAATAAAAACCCTTGCGCCTCCTCGCCGCCTTCGGCCTGCAGCCAGGCAAGTTGCGAAGCGTTCTCAACCCCTTCGGCGATGACTTTAAGCTGCATGCTGCGCCCTATGTTCAGCACAGCCCGCACCACCGCCATGTTGTCGGTGTCGCAGGCGATATTGCGGATAAAGGACTGGTCGATCTTCAGCTTGTCGACCGGCAGCTTTTTCAGATAACTTAGACTGGAGTAACCAATCCCGAAATCGTCGATGGAGAGCTGGAGACCGAGGGCCTTCATCGCCGCCATGCTCCCCAGGACCTGCTGCGGGTCGCTCATGATGGTCGCTTCGGTTAACTCCAGTTCCAGGCATTCGGGCGGGATCCCGGACTCCTGAAGGGCGAGCTCGATGGTATCCTCAAAGTCAGCATGCTGGAAAAAGGTCGCTGACAGGTTGATCGCCGCGGCCACCTCCCCGATACCCTGATCCCTCCAGAACCTGATCTGCCGGCAGACGGTGCGGATAATCCATTTGCTTATCGGAGTGAGCAGGCCGCTTTCCTCGGCAATACTGATGAAGTTGTCCGGTGCGACAAGTCCCCGGACCGGGTGCTGCCAGCGGATCAGGGCCTCCATGCCGCTGAATTTGCCCGTGATGATGTTGACCTTCGGCTGGTAATGCAGTACGAATTCGTCGCGCTCCAGGGCGCGGCGCAACTCGGTCTCGACATTAAAGCGCTGGTGGGCCAGTTCGTTGAGCTTTTGGGTGAAGAAATGGAAATTCTTGCCCCCGGCTTTTTTGGCCTGATACATGGCGAGATCGGCGTTCTTCAAAAGGGTCAGGTAATCGATGCCATCCTCGGGATAGAGGCTGATGCCGATGCTGGTATTTATCATGGCCCGGCTCCCCTCGATGCCGAAGCCGCTGGCGAGGATTTTCTCCGCCACCAAGGTGGTTTCTTCAACCCCGCAATCCCAAAGCACAATGACGAACTCATCGCCGCCCAGTCGCGAAACGATGTCGCAGGAGCGCGTGCAGTCACTGAGGCGCCGCGCCACGGACTGGAGCACCCGATCTCCCACATCGTGCCCCATGGTGTCGTTGACCTGCTTGAAACCGTCGATATCCAGAAACAAAAGAGCGATGTGCCGGTTGGTCTTCTGGGCGACGGAGATGACCTGTTCGATCCGCGTGTACAGTGTGCTGCGATTGGGAAGTCGGGTGAGGGGGTCATGGTGGGCGAGGAAGAAGATGTTCTCTTCTGCCATTTTGAGTTCGGTAATGTCGAGGATGAATCCGTCCAGGCGCGAGATGGCGCTCGCTTGGCCGTTTTCCACCCTCTGGACCGCGCAGTTGTTCAGCAGCCAACGTTCGCTGCCATCCTTGTGCCTGATGCGGTGCCGGATCGGCGCGTGGTTTCTTCCGGAGAGCACATGGTTCAGGAAATCGGTGACCAGTTCCCGGTCATCGTCGTGGATCATGGTGAACCATAAAAGCGGGTCGCTGTGGTAGTCCGCCGGGGAATAGCCAGTAATGTCGTAACACTTGGGGCTGTGGTAGACCGAGGTGATGGTGTCGTTTTCAAAACGCACGCTGTAGACGTACTCGTTTATGTTGCTGACGATGGTGCGGCACTGCTCCTCGCTATGCAAAAGCGCGGCCTCGGCCTGCTTGCGGGAGGTGATGTCGCGGATGTCGCACTGGATCACCCTGGTTTGGTCGACCCGGTAGCTGTTGCTGACAAAGTCCACTATGAGCTGCCTGCCGTCCTTCGCGATGAGCGGCAGCGCCTCGTAGCGGATGTCTCCCTGGTCCGGCAATGCTCTGAAGGCAGCGCAGACGGCCTCGGCATCGGCAAAGATCTCGATCTCCTGGAGAGTCTTGCCCAGGAATGCTTCGCGCGGGTAGCCGAGCAGCGCGGCAAGGGCAGGATTGACCTCGGTGATCCTGGTCGTTTCGGCCTCGAGGATAAGGATGCCGTCCTTGGCGTTTTCAAAAAGCATGCGATAGCGCATTTCAGAACGCGCCAAATCCTCCAGCACCGCGTCCTTTTCCTGAGCGGCACGGTGCAATTCCTCAGCCTGCGCTTGCAACTCGACCTGGCGCAATTCCAGCTCATGGCACAGGCCAGCCGTACCCGCTTGCACCAACAAGCCAAACTCTTTCGAAGATTTTGCTCTGCGCCCTTTCCCTGGGCAAAGCGTGGGCGCATCCTGCAACCTATCGGTATCCTTCTTCATACGACAACCATACTTCCCTCGCCAGGCATGGTGGCACGCTTCCTGTTACGCCGCGCCCCCCGAAATTCAAAGAGTTCCTTACTTCCGCTCAACCCGCGGGCGCCTTCCCCGCAGGGTCCCCTAGCCATGCTCACAATTGTGAAAATGATAACCTATTTCAGACTAAAACGGTAAAAGAATTTAGCGCCGGCTCGGCGTGCTTTCCCGGACTCTTTCCTGTCGAGAGGAGAATTTCCCTCAAGTATTGTTGTTGACCTGACGAACAGTGTGGAAACCCTCGTGCCGCACGGGATGCGGGGCGCCGTTATTTACTCAAAACCGATCCACGCTTAGAGGTTAGACCTTACGTGATTGCCTCACCTTTTGATCAAATCAAATCCCGGATCCGGGGCGTCGTGGGGCTGATACTCATTGCCGTCATCGCCATCTCTGCGTGGAGCATCGTCGCGGAGCGCGGCGACGTTATTGATGCGGCGGAGAAACTTGCCGGGGGGTATGCCAGGGCCCTAGCCGAGCACAGCGAAAGCGCCTTTTCCGAGGCCGACAGCATGCTGCGCGTGCTGCAGCGGGAGATCCGGACAAACGGTGGGGTGGAGCGGGTGGACCGCAGCGAACTGCTCCGGGAGATGCGCAGCCAGATCGGGACCACTCCCCAGATCGGCTCCCTCTTCCTGGTCGACGCCGAGGGAGTGCTGAGCCTTAACTCCGGTACCTCTCCCGACCAAAAGATCAGCATCGCCGACCGCGATTATTTTCGCAACTACCTGGCGCAGTCCGGTCTGCAGCTAAGCTTCAGTCGGCCGGTATTGAGCCGGTTGGTAAACCGCTGGCGCTTTAACCTGATGCGCCCCTTGCACCGGCCGGACGAGCCTTTCGCGGGGCTGATCGCACTGGGTTTCGAGACGGATTATTTCGCCCGTTTTTTCAGCCCCGAGACCCTCGGCCCGCGCGGACGCGTGATGCTGGTCCGAACCGACGGGGTGCCGCTCGTTTACGCCCCCTACCTCGAAAACGCCTTCCAGCTCGATTTCAGGCAATCCACCCTGTTCCGGGAGAAGCTCCCTCATTCCCCTGCGGGGAGCTATCACGTCAGGAACAAACTCAGCTTCAATCAACCTTTCATCGTTTCCTATCAGCGGCTGTCACGCTATCCGATCGTCGCACTGGTTACACTCAACCAGGACGACGTGCTGGCGCCCTGGGTGCGTAAAGCCTCCATGCAGGCGAGTCTGGTGCTCGGCCTCTGTCTGGTGATCGTCATGTTAACCCGGGTTAGCTTCAGCCATCTGGACCGGCTGAAACTGGCCCAGGATACGGTCAGCGACCAAAAGGAGCAACTGAGCGTCAAGGCCGCCCAGATTGATGCGACCAGCGAGGCCATCCTGCAGATTGACCTGGAGGGGCGGCTGGTGCAGTTTAACCAGGCTCTTTGCGGCATGACCGGTTACAGTGCGGCCGAGCTGTGCGGACTCAGGCTGGAGGACATCAAACCTCCTGAGTTTGTCCTCAAGATCGCGTCCAACCTGGAGCGCATCAGGGAATGCGGCAGGGCGACCTTCGAGTCGGCCTATCTTGCCAAGAGTGGCGCAGTGGTCCCGGTTGAGGTCACCGCCAGGATCATGGAGAGCGAGGGGCGTTTACTAATCCTCAGCGTGGCGCGCGACATCACCCAGCGCAAACGCTCCGATCAGCGAGAACTTGCCCGACGTGGTCTCCTGGAGAAGATTGCCGCCGACGCGCCTCTCGGGGAGCTGCTGGCCGGCATCGTGCATTTTGTCGAGCAGGAAGTCCCCGGCGCGCTCTGTTCCGTTTTGCTGGCTGACGAAACCGGGACCCGGCTCAGGCACGGTGCGGCTCCCAGCCTCCCCGAGGTCTATAACCAGGCAGTGGACGGGCTCGCCATCGCCCAAGGGATGGGTTCCTGCGGAACCGCGGCCTTCCTGCAGCAGCGCGTGGTGGTCGAGGACATTGAGACGCACCCCTACTGGAGGGGGTTTAAACCGGCGCGCGCGGCGGGTCTCAGGGCCTGCTGGTCCGAGCCGGTGTTCTCGTCCGAGAGGGACCTCCTGGGGACCTTCGCCATCTACCACCGGGAACCCTGCTCCCCGAAGGAGGAAGACCTTCAACTCATCGTGTCGGCGGCGCACCTGGCCAGCATTGCCATCGGGCGGGTGCGCGGCGATGAGAGGCGCCGTACTCTGGAGGATCAACTGCGCCAGATTCAGAAGATCGAGGCCGTGGGGCAGTTGGCTGCGGGAATCGCGCATGATTTCAATAACCTTTTGACCCCGATCTTCGTCTACACGGACATGATACGACGCGGTTTTCCCGAGGACCATCCGCAGCTCAGGCAGATCGATGCCGTGATTCTGGCCGCCCACAAGGCAAGTGAGCTGACGCGCAAGCTCCTTTCCTTCGGACGCAAGCAGGTGCTCTGCATGGATGTGCTGGACCTGAACGAGACCATACTTTCCTTTGGGGATATCATGCGGACCACGGTGAGGGAAAGCATCTCCATCGACCTGCAGCTCACCCCCGAGCGGGCGCACCTACTGGGCGATCGTGGCCAGATGGAGCAGATTCTTCTCAACCTGGCGGTCAACGCGCAGGATGCCATCGCGGGGACCGGTTGCATCTCGCTGGAAACCGGACACCTGATCCTGGATGAAGAGTACGCCAGGCTACACCCCGGCGTGAAGCCTGGTCCTTATCTGCTGCTTGCCTTCTCGGACAACGGCTGCGGCATGGGAGAGGAAACGCTGCGCCACATCTACGAGCCGTTCTTCACCACCAAAGAGGTTGGGCGCGGCACCGGACTTGGGCTTGCCACCGTGTACGGCATCGTCAAGCAGCATGACGGCTACATCGAGGTCTGGAGCCGGCCGGGGGTGGGAACCACCTTCAAGCTTTTTTTCCCCATGAGTCAGGATTCTGCCGGGCGTGCGCCGGAACGGGGTCCCGAGGCCACAGCCCAGCAAGCGGTCGGAGCGGGCAAGACCATCCTGCTCGTGGAAGACAACGCGATGATCCGGGAGATGGCAGAGGAACTCCTCGAGGGTTACGGTTACCGGACCCTGGTGGCTGCGACGCCGTCGGAGGCGCTGGACCAGGCCGCCCGTCTGGACGGACCGATCGACCTGCTGGTGAGCGACGTCGTCATGCCCCAAATGAACGGCCCGGAGCTGCACGAGCGGCTGCTGGAAAGCCATCCCCGGTTACCGGTACTCTACATCTCCGGTTACACCGGCAACGTGGTGCTGCACAAGGAAACCCTCACGACCGAAACCAACTTCCTCACCAAGCCCTTCACGCTGGAGCAGTTCCTGGAAAGAATACGGCGGATGCTGCCCGTCTGACGCTGCGTGCCCGTTCTTCCGCGAAGTTTCCCCCCTTTATTCTCCAACGCCCTATTCTTCAACCGCTGGCAAAGACGACCCCGTTGCGCGGCCTCTTGCCTAAATCCCGCTTTACCTAGAGACGCATTGCATGCGTCTTCTTTGCCCTAACGATTTAAGAGTTTATGTGTCGCGCAGCCGACGCATAAACTCCTGTTGAACTGAACCGCTTCGGCTCTGCCGCCACTTGGAATTTTAACTCGGATTTGTTCTTCTTGAGATGGCGTGATGTGGCCCT